>Ga0222662_1000079_pt1 | contig 91491 bp, 69 predicted proteins | sample AntAcemetagen600_FD_179821 | JGI IMG/M metagenome (GOLD analysis project Ga0222662, IMG submission 179821) | Saline water microbial communities from Ace Lake, Antarctica - #600 | ecosystem: Environmental > Aquatic > Non-marine Saline and Alkaline > Saline | place: Antarctica: Ace Lake... | reverse complement strand
AACGACGACGACGCCACGGCGAACGACGACGACGCCACGGCCAACGACGACGACTCCACCAGCGCGGACGACGACGACTCGACGGAGCCCCCGCTCCCCAGCGACCTGTACCTCGAGGTGTTCCCCAGCGACCTGGGGACCGTGGACATCGGGAGCAGCAGCACCGCCACGGTGGAGCTCGGCGCGAAGGGCGACACCGCCATCACCGGCACCATCACGCTGTCGAACACCAGCGGCTGGTCGCTCTCGGGCACCTCGAACATCAACATCCCGGCCAGCGGGTTCCTGACCCGCACGCTGACGTTCTCGCCCAACAGCGATGGCTACACCTCGACCACCGTGGTGGTGACGCACAACGGCGGGAACACCAGCCCCCAGAACGAGCTCGCCGAGGGGTGGGGCAACACGCCCATCCCGGGCTTCGAGACCGACTGCGGCGACGGCATCGACAACGACCAGGACAGCTACACGGACTGCTTGGACTTTGACTGCCAGGGCAGCTTCAGCTGTCCCGAGGCGGGCAACTGCACGGACAGCATCGACAACGATCTGGACTCGTACACCGACTGCGACGACATCGACTGCAACTCGGACCCCGCGTGTGTGGCCCCGCCTGCCGACGCGTGCTGCCCGACAGAGACCGCGAACGATGACTCGGACTGTGTGGACACCACGGCCGCCGCGGCCACCTGTGCAGCCGACAGCTTCTGCTGCACGGCCTGGGACGGCATCTGCGCCGACTACTACGCGGGCACGGCGAACGCCTGGACCTGCGGACCCTAGACCGCGGACGCGACCCGATCCCGGGCGCGGTGCGCCAGGGCGTAGATGGTCTCGCTGGGGTTGACGCCCAGCGACGTCGGCAGCACGGACCCGTCCACCACAAACAGGTTGTCGAAGTCCCACATGCGCAGCTCGCTGTCCACGACGCTGCTCTCCGCCGTGCCGCCCATGGCGCAGCCGCCCATCACGTGCGCCGTGAACAAGCTCTGCTCGTGGGCGCCGTACTTCGCGGCGTCGAGCTTGCTCAGCTCTGCCTCGCTGCGAATCACCACTGGGGTCACGTGCAGGGTGGCGACCTCTTTTGCGCCCGCCGCGAGGTGGCAGCGCGCCATCTCCTTGTGTGACGCGCGCAAGCACTCGATGAGCGGCTGCTCGATGGGGTAGCGCAGCGCCACGCGCCCATCGCCCTTGAGCACCACCTCGCCGCCGACATCGTTGGGCAGGAGGCCGTCGATGCCGAGGGCGATGACGACCCCGGCGTTCCCTAGCTGGCGCATGAAGGTGGCGTGCTCGGCGCCGTACAGCGAGCCCACCGTCGAGGCGAGCATCGGCTGCAGCGGCGCAGCTTCGAGGAAGAAGCCCATCTTGTCTGGGCCGCGGTCCGAGAAGTGATGGCAGCCCACCGACTGCGGCGCGCCGGCCCAGGGACCGATGGCCTCGTCGTAGATCCCGGACACGCCTGCCACCGGATGCACAAACGTGCGCTTGCCAACGCGGCCGCTGGCCTCGATGCCGCTGCGGAGCAGGAGCGCGGGCCCGTTGATGGACCCACCGGCGTTGACGATGACCTTGGCGCGCACCGTGACGCCGATGCCCAGAGGATGGTCGGTCTCGGGATCGAGGGCCTGGCCCTGGACCGTCTCCGCGGTGCGCCCCCTCCAGCCGATGGACTCGACCTCGCAGTTGCTGATGATGCGAAGCCCGTCGCGGACCGCGTCGGCGAGGTAGCTCACCGCCATGCCTTGCTTCGCGTCCACGGGGCAGCCCTCGCCGCAGTACCCGCTGTTCACGCAGCCCCGCACGTTGCGCTTGAGCGCGTGTGGACTCCAGCCCAGCGCCTCGCCCCCGCGCAGCAGCACCTTGTTGTTGCCGTTGGCGGACTCCAGCGGCCACTCCTTGATGTTGAGCCGATGCTCCACCGCGTCGAAGTGGGCGCCCATGATCGACGGCGTGATGCCGTCCACGCCGTGATGCTCGGCCCAGTGGGCCAGGATGCGGTCCGGCGTGCGGTAGCAGGTGGTCCAGTTGATGGTGGTGGAGCCGCCCACCGAGCGCCCCTGGAGCACAGTGATGGCGAGGTCCTCGGTCGCCCGGCCCGCCCGCTCCTGATACATGTGGTCAAAGGCCCAGGCTTGGTTGCCCTTGAAGTGTTTGCGCGTGTAGTGCGAGCCCGCCTCGAGCATGACCACGTCGAGGCCGCGGGACACGAGGCCAGCGGCCAGCACCGAGCCACCGGCCCCTGAACCGACGATGCAGACGTCGCAGTCGAGCTCCTGGGCCTCGGTGAAGCTCGATGCGGATACGATGCTTCCGGTCACAGCGAAGCCTCCTCAAAGGGGGGCGGAGACGGGACGGCGCTGTAGTCGGCGATCCCGCGAAAGCCCAGCTCCCCCCAGGTCTTTGGGTTCCCCCAATAGGCCGCCATCACGAAGCCCCGCAGGGCCTTGAACACCGCGCGGCGCACCTCGATGACGCTGTGAGACCAGTCCGACAGCACCTTGCTGCGCATGTCGGGCTCGCACGCGGTGAACGTCTGGAAGCGCTGGTCGAGCACCGCGCCGGCGAGGGCGTTCTCGAGCAGGTCCAGGGCCGCGCCGAGGTCCGCGCCCACGCCCGGGTGCATGCGACTCCACAGCGTGTCGAGCTCCTCTGCGACGTCGAGATCGCGGGCCGGCGGCAGGCGATCATCGCCGGGACACAGCGTGTCCGCGAGCGCGCTCAGGGTCGAGAACTGCCGTGGTGACAGCACCTTGAGCGGGCGCTTGCTCTCCACCAGCACCGACTTGCGCAGGCTGAGGCCTACGGCGGGCGCGAGCAGCAGCAGCACGCCGCCGATGCCGTAGGTCAGAAAGCGTCGTCGCGTGGTGCCCATGCAAATCGACGGTAGCGGAGATCAGAGGCGCCGCCGCCGACGGACTGCGATCCCGGCGAGCAAGAATCCGCCCATCCACGCCCCGCTCCCGCCGCCAGCCACGCTGCTCGCACACGCGCAGCCGTCCTCGCCGGGGCCGGGGATGCCCGTCGCGTCGTCGTCGTCGTCGCCGAAGTCGTCGTCGTCCGCGCCCGTCGCGTCGTCGTCGTCGCCGCCGCCGAAGCAGTCGCTGTCCTGCAGGTCGATGTCGCCGTCGCAGTCGTTGTCGCGGGCGTCGTTGCAGTCTTCTTCGGACTCGTTGTCCGGGGTGACCGAGTCCGAGAAGTCGTCGCAGTCGCCGTCGCACACCCGCGCGCCGTCCTCGTCCACGTCCGCCTCGTCGTCGGGCACTCCGGCCATGCAGTCGTTGTCTTTGCCGTCGCACTGCTCGGTGTTGCCCGGGAAGCGATCCCCGTCGGCGTCATCGCAGTCCACGCACTCGGGAGCGCCGTCGAGATCCGCGTCCGCCTCGTCGGCCGGGAGCTCGCCGTCGCAGTCGGTGTCCACTCCGTCGCAGACCTCGGTTGCGTCGGGGTTCACCGCCGCGTCGGTGTCGTCGCAGTCGTCGAGGCAGCCGACGAACCCGTCGCCGTCGGCGTCCGACTCCGCGGGAGCGAGGATCCCGTCGCAGTTGTTGTCCACGCCGTCGCAGATCTCCGCTGCGCCGCTCGATGCGGCGGCGTCGGTGTCGTTGCAGTCCTCGCAGGTCAGGTCGCCGTCTCCGTCGTAGTCACCCTCGCCGCCGGTGATGACGATGATGTCGTAGCTGGTGGACGAGCCCAGGTTCGGCGACGACGCGAGCGGCCCCCCTGGCCACGGCCCGTCGGACGCGCCGCCGACCTGGGTGCCCCACGAGGTAGTGGCGGGGAAGCCGGGCGAGGTCTCGTAGCCGTAGCCCATGATGCCGTCCCACCAGACCCCAATGGCGTAGTACATGGCTGGCTGCATGGCGACGCCGAGCTGCGGCGAGGGGTACCAGCCGGCACCGGAGCTCGGGATCTGCTGGGGCTCGCTGGCGATCTGAGTCATGGGCAGCATGGGGTCGGCGCCCTCGTAGACCAGCCACACCACGTCGCGGGGGGTGTTGAAGCTGGCGTCGGGGTCGATCCACATCTCAATGTTCTCGAGGAACGTCGGCGCGTCCGGCACGTACATGCCGCCGCGGAAGAACGAGTTGGCGGTGGTGAACAGGTTGCCGTCGGGGCTCTCGAACGAGTCCACGGTGCTCCCGTCGCAGTCGCTGTCGGCGCCGTCGCAGATCTCCGGGGCGCCGGGATAGACGTTGATGTCGGTGTCATCACAGTCACCCACGCAGGTAGCCCACTGGTCGCCGTCGCCGTCGAACGGGTCGTCGATGCCGTTGAGGCAGTCGTTGTCGAGGCCGTCGCAGACCTCGACTGTGCTCGAGTTCACCAGGGGCTCGGTGTCGTCGCAGTCGCCCTGGCAGGGAGTCTCGGCGTCGCCGTCGTCGTCGCTGTTCTCGTCGGCGGTGACGCCATCACAGTCCTGGTCGATGCCGTCGCACACCTCCGGCGCGCCGGGGAAGATGGTGTCGTCGGTGTCGTCGCAGTCGTCTCCGCCACAGGCGGCGTCGGTCACGCCGTCCGCGTCCACGTCCGAGCACGATGAGAAGGTGAAGGCGGTGCCGTTGCTGAGCTGCGGGCTGTCGCAGAACCACTGCAGGAAGTTGCCGGCGAGGATGCCGCCGCCGGTGTTGTCCTGGATGCCGACCGTCGCGCTGACGCCGAAGTTGGACACCGTGTTGCCGAAGTCCACGTCGTCGTAGTGAAACTCGATGTCCCCGCTGGAGTGCAGGTGGATCTGGAAGCTCGACGAGCCGTTGTTCGGCGCGTGGGCGACGTCCTCCCAGGAGATGATGAAGCGGGAGTTCGCCGAGTCGTTCCAGGTGCGGATCTCGCCGCTCTGGGGCGCGAGGTCGTCCCAGAAGATGGCGATGTCCGGCGAGCCCGAGGCCAGCGCGGGGAAGCAGCCATTGACGCCTGCGATGGTGGCGCTGGTGTCGAAGCTCAGCGCGCCCTCGGCGCCCACGTACACCGACGAGTAGCTCGCGGAGTAGAACGGAAAGGCGAACGGCAAGCTGATCACCTCGCCGCCGGAGCCTGCGATGGTGCTGGGTGTCGAGCCGCTCAGGGTGGAGAGCGCGACGAAGTCGTAGGTCGCCGGGAAGTACTGGTAGCCAAATGCGTCCGGGCCGCCGGTCTGGGCAGCGGCGGGCGCGGCGAGCGAGCACAGGCTCAGGGTGGCGAGAGCGGCGAGCAGCCGAGGCGTATGCGACATGACAATCCCCATTCGTGGCGTGATGTTGCCACGAGCGGGGAGTCGGCGGTCGGGCACGCGGCGACCGGGGCAGTTCCCAGTTCGGGGAACTCGCTACTCGACGATGGTGGCCTTGACGATGTAGTCGAGCTCGGGGAACTGGGCCTTGAAGTAGGCGTTGCCTTCGGCCTGCGCCTTGCCCTGGGAGGGGCCGCGGCCGCGGGGCGCGCCCTCGCCGTATCCCGAGTGGATCTGGGTCAGCACGTCCATGGAGCGCACCTTGCCGAACGGCGCGAACTTCATGCCGTCGAGGTTGGCGTTGTTGCCCAGGTTGAGGAATATCTGCGTGGTGCGGCTGTTGGGGCCGCCCATGGCGAAGGTCACCATGCCCGGCGTGTTGCTCCCCTTGACCGGCTCGTCCTGGATGCGCGCGGCGCGCCAGACCTTGTTCACCTCGGGGTCCGCGTGGATGCCGAGCTGCGCCATGAACCCGCTGATCACGCGGAAGAACGCGACGTCGTCGTAGTAGCCGATCTTGACCAGGTTGTAGAACCGGTCCGCGCCGTTGGGGGCCCACTCGCGGGTGACGTCGATGACGATGTCGCCCTTGGTGGTCTGAAACGTCACCGCGTAGGTGGCAGGCGCGGTCTCGGTGGCCTTGGAGGGGTCGAGCAGCGCGGGGTGGTAGCTCTTGCGCGCTTCGACCAGCGGGTCCGGCGTGTTGGCCGCCGGCGAGGCGGCGGGCTCGGCGCCAGGCGCCTTCATCTGGGCGGGCTTGTCGGCGGTCTTCGCCGGGGGCTCGGCCGCGGGCTTGCTCTCCGCGGCGTCGTCTCCGCCCCCGCAGGCGGCGATGGGAACGATGAGGGCGGCGGTCAGGAACAGGGTACGCAGGCTGATCATGGGGTCCTCCAGGCGACGCGCGGTCGGCGCGGCGCCGCGGATGGTACCGGACAGGGGGGGAGCCTGCCGCCACAGCGCGCGGCCCGAAAGACAGCCGCCGGATGGGAGTCCGTCCTTGACCGCACCGAATGCCTGATCTAGATACCTCGGCCGCACAACGGAAACACGTCGGTCCGACCCGTTTTCTGGTGCCCTGGAGATGTTCATGGTTCGCTCACTTTTCTCTTTCTTTACGGTGGCTTTGCTCGCTGCCTCCCTCGCACCCACCTCCGCTGTCGCCGGATTCGAGTGGGGCGGGGACTGCTCGTCGGGGAGCGGAAACTTCATTGAGTTCGTAGCGCAGGGATCGCTGTCCGAGGTCGGGGAGATCCCCGCGGGCAAGGTGGATGTGGTCATCGAGCTCGCGTCGCCCCAGGACGTGGACATCCAGCTCATCGATGTGCAGACCGGGGACGAGATCATCGCGTGGCCCAATGGCCTGCTGAACGGACCGTCCGAGGCCTGCGCGACCTACGACGGGGTCGAGTACTGCTGGTCGGGCTACAACGGAGACCAGACGGCGGGAGGCAAGGGCAACGAGTCCATCGAGATCAACGGCACCACCAACCGGCCGCTGCTCATGAAGGCCTACGGCTACCAGGCTGGGAACTCGGACGTCACCTACTCGTTCTTCGCCGAGCCGACTTGCTACGAGATCGGGGAGGGAGAGTTCTCCCAGTACATCCCTCAGAACGGCGTGCAGACCATCGGGTCCATCCCCGTGGGCATGGTGGGCATCGACATCGAGCTGACCGCGGCGGGCGGCAACGATCTCGACGTGCAGCTCATCGACGACATCGATGGCACCGAGATCGTGGCTTGGCCGAGCGGACTGCTCAACGGCGCGACAGCCCAGAGCGTGACCTACCACGGCATGACGATCGAGTGGTCGGGCTACAACGGCATCGACGGGAACTGGGGCCACGAGTCCATCGTGATCACCGGCGCGGTGTCTCGTCCGCTGACGATGCGCGCGTTTGGCTTCCAGGCCGGCAGCGCCGAGGTGACCTACGAGTGGGGCGACGGCGTCGATGACTTCTGCGGTGGGATCGGCGCGCTGCAGTGCGTCGAGGGTCTGTACTGCAAGGAGGCGTACAACAACTACGCCGACGCAGGCGGCAGCTGCCACACCGAGCTGTGGTGCGGGAGCGAGTCCGGCGCCGAGTCCGACTGCGCCAACGTCATCCACCCCGCGGTGCCCGGCTTCTTCACCTGCCAGGAGTTCTCTTGCAGCTGGCAGGGCTGCGCCAACCCGATGGACCCGCGATACACCTACGTGGCTACGTCGCTGGCCCAGTGCCAGGTGATTCGCTTCGCGTGCCCGCCCAACGAGGACTTCTTCAGCAACGCCTGCGGGTGTGGCTGCCTCGCAGCGGAGTAGTCCGCGCTACGGGCTCTCTACTCCCAGGGAGCGTCCGGGGCGTCGGGCCGGGGAACCGGCTCCAGCTCCGGGCGGGTCGTCACGTCGGGGAGGATGCCCAGGCCAGCATCGTTTGCGCCCTTGGTGATGGCCGGGACTGCGTCGTCTGAGAGGTCCAGCGGGTCCCAGGCAATCGGCTGCGAGAGTGGGGCTCGGCTTGCGTCCATCATTGCGTCCTCCTTGGTCCGACGACCGTGCGACCCTTGAGGTCAGCGCGGTGATGTGTCGCAAGGGCCGTGCCACCGTCGGGGTGGCGGCCCTGTCGATGTGGTGATCAGTCAGTCGTTTGCTGACTCGTTGACCCCGAGCCTGGGCGTGCCGTCGGTCGCCGCCGGGCGCGATCACCAGGCCGCGGGGCGTCGATCCCGCAAACATGTGGGAGCCACTCACTACTTCTTGCGCACCGGAGGCCTCCGCGCCCGTCTTGGCTGCCCAGCTATCATCGGCGCGTGGCGAAGCCCTTCCCCAGCGAGCACCCCAAGGTCACTCGACTCCGACAGCCGGGTCTCATGCGGTCCATCCCAGGCACGCGCTACACCGATCCCGAGTTCTTGGAGCTCGAGCGCGAGCGCGTGTTCCGCCGCGCCTGGGTCGTCGCCTGCCCGGCGTGGAGGGTGAGCAAGCCGGGTGACTTCTTCTCCTTCGAGCAGTTCGGAGCATCGGTCCTCATCGTGCGGGACGAGCAGCGCGAGCTGCGGGCCTTCCAGAACACGTGTCTGCACCGGGGGTCGCGGCTACTGGATGGGGAGGGCAACACGGCGGAGATCCGCTGCCGCTACCACGGCTGGCGCTACAGCCTCGATGGCAAGCTCGCCCACGTGCCGCGTCCCGAAGGTTTTGAGAGCCTGGACTGCAGCAAGATGCACCTGCACCGCGTGCGGCTGCGCGTGCTGGCGGGCTTTGTGTGGATCAACACCGGCAAGGACGCCCCGGAGCTCGGGCCCACGCTGGGCGGCATCGCCGAGGAGCTCGCCCCGTACCGCCTCGAGGAGATGCGGCCCATCCAGGAGAGGGTGTTCAAGCTGCCGACCAACTGGAAGGCGGTGCTCGAGAACGCCACGGACTTCTATCACGTGCCCTTTGTGCACTCGGGCACGGTGACGCCGCACGTCGAGACCGGCCCCGAGATCGCCTCCTATGGCGACCACACGCGGCAGACCCTGCACATCGCGCCCTACGGCTGGCGCGGATGGCTCGACGACCGCTGCTCTCGGGGCGGGCCCTACACCCGCAAGCAGAAGAGCTCGCTGCACAAGTACCTGATCTTCCCCAACTTCCTCATCAACGTGCTGCCGTATCACCTCACCGTGATGCAGGTCTGGCCGGTGGACGCAGAGAACTGCGAGCTGCACTACACGTTCTGTCGCCGCCGCGGCGCGCGGGGGCTGGAGCTCGCGCGGGCCTACGCCACCCTGGCGGCCTCTCGCTACATCCTGCGCGAGGACCTGCACATCTTGAAGTGGTTCCAAGAGGGTGTGGCCACCGATGCGGTGCGGCTGCAGCGGCTGCACGAGGAAGAAGAGGCCGCGGCCCACTTCCACGCGGTGCTTAGCCGATGGCTCGACGAGGCTTCTTCCGACGGGTCTGATTGACCTTGCGCTCAGCGAGGATGGTCTTCTTGCTCGCTGCCCACCCGCAGATCAGGCAGTCGTCGAGCTCGTGATAGAGCGCCGGGCAGTGTTCCCGGCCGAAGAAGATGATCTGCAAGTGCGCGTCGTTCCACCGATCCCGGACGAACAGCGCCTTGAGGTCCTTCTCGGTCTGCTTGACGTTCTTGCCCGACGTCAGCCCCCAGCGCGTCGCGAGGCGGTGGATGTGGGTGTCCACCGGGAACGCCGGGACTCCGAACGCCTGAGCCATGACCACCGAGGCGGTCTTGTGGCCGACGCCGGGCAGGGCTTCGAGCTCTTCGAACGACTGGGGGACCTTGCCGCCGTGGGTGTCGCGCAGGATCTTCGACAGCCCGACCACCGCCTTGGATTTGGTCGGGGCGAGGCCGATCTGCCGAATCAGGTGGCGAACGTCCTCGACTGCGAGCTCGGCCATGGCCTCGGGCGTGTCTGCCACCGCGAACAGCGAGGGGGTCACCTCGTTGACCTTCTTGTCGGTGGTCTGGGCGGAGAGCAGCACCGCGATGAGCAGCGTGTAGGCGTCAGAGTGGTCCAGCGGCACCGGCACGTGGGGGTAGAGCTCGTCGAGGATGTCCTGGATCCGGGCTGCCTTGTCTGCGCGCTTCATAGGTCACTCTCTGCGGCGTCGAGCACCGCGCTGGGGTCGGGGCCGGCTTCAAAGCCGACGAACACTGGCTCGGGGATGAGGATGATCCCAAAGGCGTCGCGCACCCCGCGCCGCACGGTGGCGGCGACGTCCACGACGTTCGCGGCGGTTGCGCCGCCTCGGTTCACGATGGCCAGGGTGTGTTTGCTGGACAGCCCCGCGGGCCCCTCGCCCCATCCCCGCGCAAAGCCCGCGCGCTCGATCAGCCAGCCGGCGGCGAGCTTGCTGCCGTTCGGTCCAGGCCAGCTCGGCACCTCAGCGTCGACTCCGCGGGCTCGGGCCAAGGCGCGCACGTCCTCCGCCACAGCCTCACTGACGATGGGGTTGGTGAAGAACGAGCCCGCGCTGCGCGCGTCGGGGTCGGATGGGTCGAGCACCATGGACTTGCGAGCCCGGATCCGAAGCACGAGCTCGCGCACCGCGGGCAGCGTCAGCTCGGGCAGCTCCCTTGCGGCACGGGTGAGCTCGGCGTAGCGCAGCGCCGGCGCGCCCCCGCGGGTCAGGGCCAGGGTGACCGACGTCACGATCCACCGGTTCGCCTCGCGGTGCTTGAACCGCGAAGTGCGGTAGCCCAGCTCGCACTCCTGCGCGGGGATGCGGTGGGTCTCGCCGGTGATCCGGTCCACGGCGTGCACCGCGACGAGGCTCTCGCCGATCTCCTGGCCGTACGCGCCGATGTTCTGCATGGGAGCGGCGCCCACCCGTCCGGGGATCCCGCTCAGGCACTCGATCCCTGCGAGGTCCTGCTGGGTCGCCCAGGACACGAGCGCGTCCCACTCCATGCCCGCTCCCGCGCGCACCTGCACCTGGTCGCCCTCGCTCTGGGTCTCGAGGCCGTCGTCGCGCAGCGACACCGCCAACCCGGGGAACCCGGCGTCCGCGACGAGCATGTTGCTGCCGCCGCCAACGAGGAGCAGGCCCAGGTCGGCCTCGCGCCCGCGAGCAAGGACCGAGGGCAGCGTGTCGGCGTCAGCGCGGACCCAGCCCACAGCGGGTCCCCCGACCCCGAGGGTCGTCAGGTGGGAGAGCGGAGGGCCGGACTGGAAGGTGGCGGGCAAGGCCGCCGGAGTCTAAACGGATCAGGGCCGACGGGTGGCGACGGCCACGGTCACCGAGGTGCCCTGGGCAGCGGGAGCGCCGTAGTCCACATCCGCGTCCCACGCCGGACCCGTCACCCGCACGACCACCTTCTCGCTGGTGCTGGGGCCGCTGTCGCCGCACTCCGCGGCCTCGATCACGAGGACCTCGCCGTGCAAGCGCGCCGCGACGATGCTCTGCCAGTGGTGTCCGCTGTTGCTCTCGCGCCCCGCCCGGGCCGCCGCGTCGATCTGGACCCGCGCCTCGGACACCGTGTCGCGCAGGGTGCGCAGGGCCGACAGGCGCACCAATCCACAGTCCACGCGGCTCCACTGCTCCTCGACCTGGGCGGCCCGCAGGGAGTCCTCGAGCTCCACCACCGAGGCGTTGAGCTCAGCTTCGATGGCGACCGCGGCGCTGCTCCACTCCGCCTGGGGCGCACGGGTAGGAGCGGGGACCTGGGCCTGGGTGGGGGCTGCGCCCGCGAGGGACAGGGCGAGGAGGACAGACAGGGTGGTGATCCGTTGTGTCATGTCAGCAAGCTAGGGCGGTGAGGGCCCGCCTGACCACGAAACTTGCGCGACCCGCGGCTGATACGATCTCCCGCCGTCCTGGAGCCCCGTGAACCCGATCCATCCCCGCATCTGTGGCCTGCTCGCGCTGCTCGCGGTGTTCGCGTGGGTCGGTCCGCTGGACGCCGGGGTGGGGCGTGAGCCATCGGCGGAGCTGAATCGGGATCTGGGCGAAGCGTGGACGATGCTGGACGCGGGCAACCTGACCCGGGCGTCCGAGATCTACACCGACCTGCTGGGCTCGGTCGAGGGTCGCGATCATGCCGAGGTGTACTACGGGCTCTCGGTCATCGCGTGGGAGAACCGGGACGCACGGGAGGCCTGGAAGTGGCTGACCGCCGCCCGTCGAGGGGCCGAGGGATCCGGCGGGTGGAACCCGGGGCTCGGCGGTCAGTGGCAGCACCGCATCGAGGAGCGCCTGCGCTTTATCGAAGGACGGTTCACCGTGCGGCTCCTTGTTGCGCCAGAGCGGGGCGAGGCGCTGCCGCCCATGGCGGATCCGCTGCCCCGCGACCCCGTGTTGGCCGAGTTCGCGGCCCGGGTGCCAGACCTCGTCGCCGCGCAGTTCGAGTCCGCCGAGCGGTCGATCGCCGAGGTCTTCCTTCCCAACGGGAGCTGGTGGGTCGGGGACCGACTGGAGTGGCACGCGGGAGGGCAGTTGGAGACCACGGAGGCAGGAGAGTCCTGGCAGCTCGCCGCGCGCAGCGGTCGGGCCGAGGAGCTGTACGAGGCGCGGGCCGCCGAGCTCGCCGCTGGCGGTTCCCTGGGGCGCGAGCTGATCGGCAAGCTGATGATCGCCCGCCGGGCTCCGGCAGCGATGGTGGACGAGGAGCTGCGACGGCGGAAGGCCGAGCAGCTGGCCGCCGAGCACGCCCGGCGCCGGCCCCAGATGGAGGCGATGCGCGCCAGACAGCGGGCGCTGCTGGAGTCGGGGCGGGCGGAGGAAGCCGCCGCCATGAGCCTGGGCTTCGCGAGCGCCGAGAAGGGAAGCGCGCTGCTGACCCGGGACGAGGTGACGTCGAAGACGCTGCCTGACCTGGCCCGTGAGCTCGGCGAGGTGTGGACCGAGCCGGGGTGGCACATGCGCTACGCGGCGGACTTCCCCGACAAGGCCACCCGCTGGAGCCTGGAGCTGCCCGAGCTCGGCGTGGTCGTGCGCATCGACAAGGGTGGCGAGCTCATCATTCAAGGGACGTCCACCCGGGGCAAAGCCAAGGTGAAGGAGTCGCTTGCAGAGTGGCGTCTCGGCGGCCGCCCGAACCGTGTGGACCTGTGGTTCGACGGCACCCGGCTCAAGGTCGAGGTGAACGGGCAGACCGTCGGCCCCATCGAGGTGTCCCGCTTTGCGCCCGAGGGCACGACCCGCTGGCGCCTGGGGATGACCGAGGACAGCGCGCGCATGTTTGACCTGCGAGTCGAGGCCTTCACGGGGTTCTAGACCCTGCTCGACGAACCAGCCCGAAGGGGCCGGGGGGGGCTCAGTCCGCAGCGACCTGGGACGGAGGCGCGTGGGGCCCGCCAAGGTACTTCTGCATGAGCTCCAACGAGCGGGTGACGTTGCTCTTGATGGTGGAGCGGATGATGCGGCCCGGGACCGGAAGGTTCAGGTCGGTGCGCATGCGGAATCGAATCTCGATGCCGGAGCTGACGGGGGTGACGAACCACTCCGCGTAGTAGTCGTTCATCATCTCGGAGTCGAGCAGCGTCTCGACGTAGCCGGTGGCCGTGGGGCAGCGTCGGGCGACGTAGGTCAGCTCGACGAGGCTCTTGGCCAGCGTGGTGACCAGCTGGCACTCGCCGTCCCGCACGATGTCCACCGACACCACGTCCTTGCTGTGAGTGCGCAGGCTGCGCACATCCGCGAGGTAGCTCTGCACCACATCCGGCGGTGCGCCCACGACCACCGTGCCGTCGATGGTCCCGTCTTTGCCCACCGAGACGTCGGGGTCGCCGTCGGCCATGGCCGCGCTCGGCACCACGAAGACCGCGGCGAGAAAGGACAGAGCGAAGGTCGCGCGGGTCAAGGACCCAAGAGAGCGGGAGGCATGGTTCATGGCGGGTTTGTGGAGGCGGGCTCCACTCAGGCTCCGAAAGGGGTCGTAGTTCCAGCTGGTCTCGATCAACCCAGCGGAATCTATATCTAGCAGCGGCCGTGCCAGTTTCGCCGGGCTTCCATGCGATCTCGTGCGTGGTCTGACCAATGATCCCGACGGCCGTTGGTTCGACCCGAACGAAATACGAACAGCAGAATACGAACAAAGAACGCACGCGAAAAGCCTTACGCACTGAGCAGAGGCTGGCAGGGGTGTCGTTATCTCGAACTGACCGGGCGCAAAGTTGCCCTATTTATGACCGGCGGTCATTTGGGCTGTCGTCGTGCCGTCACGCACCTGCTGCGCCCAGTCGAGCATCTCGCGGTGCGCGCGCTCACGGATGGGCGGGCGGGACAGGATGACGTCGTGCAGGGCCCCCTCGATGACCACCTGGTCCACCCGGGCCCCCAGCCCACGCGCTCGCCGCCGCATCTCGCGCACATCGAGGACCGCGTCGGTGCAGGTGTAGCTGTCGTTCCACTCGTGCCCCCCGCCGGAGCGCGCCGAGCTCAGCACGAGCACGGGACAGCGGATGTCGAGCCCGGCCGCGACCGCCTGGTGCCCCTGATGGGCGGCGCGGATCCAGCCGGCGAGCAGTGGCAGTCCACCGGCGCGCTTCCAAGTCAGATCGTATGTCCACTCGCCCCCGCGCCCAAAGTGCCGGTGCAGCGAAGACGCGTAGACCGGCCCGCCGTCCTTCTGCACCACCCAGCGAGGCTCCACCGCGGCCACGGGCGGCACGACGTTGCGCAGCAGCCACCGCTCGTGGGGCGCACCGGAGAAGCCGAAGAACGGCGAGTTGAGGATGAGCGCGCTCAGGGCGCCGGGGCGGTGTTGGGCGAAGAGCGAGCAGATGAGCCCGCCCGTGGAGTGGCCCATGAGCACCACCGGGCGGTCTGGTCGGTCGGCGCGGATTCGGGCGAGCGCCTCGTCCAACTCTTGCTCGTACAGGCGCATGTCGCTGGTGTACGAGGGGTGCTGTCCTTGCCGCAGCGAGCGCCCGTGCCGTCGCAGCTCGAGGGCGAAGAACGCGTAGCCCGCGGCTCGCCATGTGTGGGCGAGCTCCTCTTGGAACCAGTAGTCGTTGTAGCCGTGCACATAGAGCAGGGCAGGTCTGCGGTCGTCGTCGTCGGGGTGCCACACCAGGGTGCCCTGCACGGGACCGGCGTCGTCGGGCGGGAGCGGGAAGGTGTCCTGGACGAACCCAGGGACGATGTCGGGCACTCCGCCGCGCATGGGGGAACTATATAGTCCCGCTGCGGAGCCCGGTTCGAGCCCGCCCATCCGGAGGAAGCGTGTCGATTGCCCCCAAGCCGAACTACACCAACCTGTTCATCGGGATCGCTGGGATGATCGGCGCCGGCAAGAGCACGCTCGCGCGGGCCCTCGGCGAGCACCTCGGCATCGACGTCTACTACGAACCTGTCGCCGACAATGAGTATCTCGAAGACTTCTACCGAGACACGGCGAAGTACGCGTTCGCCACCCAGATCTACCTGCTCAACCGCCGCTTCCAGCAGCACCAGGAGATCATCTGGACCGGCCGCTCCGCCGTGCAGGACCGCACCATCTACGAAGACAGCATCTTCGCGAAGATGCTCGTGCAACTCGGGCTGATGGACGACCGCGACTACGCCACCTACCAGCAGCTGTTCAAGCACATGAGCAACTTCATGTGCCGCCCCAACGTCATCGTCTACCTCGACGTGAAGCCCGAGCGCAGCATGCAGCGGATCAACGCCCGCGGCCGCTCGGCGGAGGGCGGAATCACCATGGAGTACCTGGTGGCGCTGTACGACGGCTACCGGGAGTTCATCAACGACATCAGCCGCTACATCCCGGTCATCGAGATCGACTACGACCGCTTCCACACCGCAGAGGAGATGGCGGCAGTCATCGAGCGGGAGTATCTCGACCACAACTTCTTGCGCCGCGCGACGGAGTTCGACCCCGCGCGTTGATGGGACCGCCGGTGAGCACACCCTGGACCGCCAGTGGGAACGATGAGAGTGGGCGCGCGGCAGCGCCTGCACTATCGCGACGTTCACCGATCTGCCGGGCGCGTCCATCACACTAGCGTGAGATACGCCCTCCTCCTGACGCTGCTCGTCGGCTGCGCCGCGCCTGTGCTTGAGGACCCGGTCCGCGAGCCGGCTCCTGGCGACGTGCAGGTGGTGTGGACCGGCGACACCCTGCTGGCCGACGCCGCGCTGCCCTTACTGACCGACAACGGCTACGGCCACCCGTTCGAGTACGTGCAGGAGCTCCTGGCGGGGGACATCACCATCGGCAACGCCGAGGGTCCCATCACCACTCTCTTCGAGCCCTACAACGAGGGACAGACCTGGAGCTACAACGCCTTGCCCGAGGCGGCCCAGGCCCTCGCGGACGCGGGGTTCGACGCGGTGAGCGTGGCCAACAACCACCTGTTCGACCGGGGTCCGGACGGCATGCGCGACACCTTGGGGCACCTCGACGACGCGGGTGTGCTGGCGTTCGGAGGTGGCGAGACTCTCAGCGACGCGCTGCGTCCGTTCGTGTTCGAGAACGGCTCGGGTCCCGTCGCGGTGTTTGGCTTCGGGCGGTCCAGCAGCTGGGTGCCCGCGGCGGGGGATGGGCCCGGGCAGGCACTGCTCAACGGCGCCAACGCGGTGGCGGCCCAAGAGGTCGCCGACGCCGCCGGCGCGGTGTGGACCGTGGCCTACGTGCACTGGGGCCAGAACTACTCGGACGTCACGGGCCAGCAGCGCACCCAGGCCGAGATGCTGGTCGCGGCGGGGTTCGACCTCATCATCGGGCACGGTCCACACAACCAGCAGCCGGTCGCCCATGTGGACGGGGTGCCGGTGCTGTTCTCGCTCGGCAACTTCGCCTTCGGCACGCCGGGGCGCTGGGACGACGAATTCCCGGGGTTTGGCCTGGTGGCGACCACCGTGTTCGGGACCGACGGGCTGGACGAGATCAGCCTGCGCTGCATCGTCACCGACAACGCCGTGGTCGCCTTTCAGCCCGTGCCATGCAACGAGGACGAGGCGGCGGCGGTGCTGGGCGCCCTGGGCGACGTCCTGGTGCTGGGTGACCGGGCCACCGTCACCCCTCGGGGACTCGCTCCCTAGCAGGGTGCTATGAGGCAAGGCTCCTCAAGGCTCCTCTACTCCCACAACCACGGCGAGAACTCGGTCGCCAGGGCGTGCACCCGGGCGGCGTCATCAGGCCGCCCCGCGGCCGCGTAGCCGCTGGACAGGGCCTCGAGCACCAGGGCGTAGTGGTCCCAGGTCGTGCACTCGAGGCTGTGGCGGCACTCGTCGGCGCTGACCACGCGACTCTGCAGGGTGAAGCTGGCGAGGCGCGCGCGGATGCCCACCTCGAGCTCCGCGGGACCGGGGATGGGGGCGTCCGGCGGCACGAAGGCGAGGAACGGCATCGACGGGATGAGCGGCAGGGGCTCGCTGGCCTGCCCGGCGAGGCGCGGTGAGACGAGCACGGTGCGCTGAGGGTTGAGCGCCGCGACGCCGATCCACGGCAGCACCCGCCCGTCTCGCTCCAGAACCAGGTCAGGATGGCGGGCCAGCAGCCTCGCTCGATACCAGGAGTGGGGCAGCAAGCCCGGGGCGATGGCGGCGACGTCGGGACGGATCCCCAGCACCTCCTGGGCGTAGACAAAGCCGAACGTCTGGGCGTCGCCGGAGGTCAGCAGCAGCGCATTGGGCTCGGCGCTCTCCAGCGCGTTGCGCAGGAAGTCTTCCAGCACCGTGTTCGACGACCAGTCGGCGCGGGGCAGGTTGAGCAGCCCGAGGAGGGCCACGCTGACCGCGAGCAGGGCCGTGGGCACCGCAGGGCGGCTCCACAGGGGCAGGCGCCGCAGCCAGGCCACGCCGAGCCCGCCAAGGGCTGCCACGAGCACGTTGGGCTGGAGGTGGAAGCGCTCGACCACCGCCACGAAGAAGCCCTCGGTGGGGTAGGTGAAGCGAGACAGCAGCCACGGCCCGGCGCAGAGCCACGATAGGAGCAGCGCAGCGGTGAGACCGCGCTCGCGCCACTGAGCGGAGCCGGAGTCGCTGCCATGGTGGGAGGCACGCCAGCCCAGGCCCACCGCCGCGCCCACCGGCGCCAACACCGCCAGCGCACCCAGCTCCGTCACGACCGTGCGCAGGTAGTAGGCGGGGTGGGTCCACCAGCCGGTGGCGCCGGCGTGGGGGATGGCGAACGAGCCGTAGTCGGCCCGCAGGAAGTGACGCAGCAGCCCGGGCAGCGAGGCGGTGTCCCCCCAGACCCAGGCGCCCTCGGCGCCCATCAGGAGCCCGTACGGCAAGAACCCCGCGAGCACCCCCAGGGTCGCGCCGGCGGTCGTCGCCGCGAAGCCGCGCAGATCCCGCGGGCGCGGCACCGCCGCCAGCCACCCAAACACGCACAGCGGAAGGAGCAGGATGACGGTGTGGTGGTTGGCGATGCCCGTAGCCGCCGCGAGCCCCACCAGCAGCCCTTGCTTGCCGCCGGTGGCGCCCCGGGCGGACCCCAGCGCGGCGGCGAGCACCAGCGCGGTGGTAAGTGCGCCGCCGGGCAGCACCTCGGCCACGGTGCTCCAGTGCCAGAACAGGAACGACACCCCCAGCCCGCCGCTCGCCAGGGCGGCAGCCACGGCGTCCCCGGTCCACCGCAGGACCAAGCGGTGCAGGACGAACAGGGCGCCCACCGCGCACAGGATGGTCGCCACCGTCACCCGGAACGCCATGGGCCCCGGCACCACCGCCGCGCACAGCGACGCCAACACCAAGAACAAGGGATATCCCGGCGGATGCGCCACCCCGCCTGCGGTGGCCACGGTGACGAACTCGGCGGTGTCTCCGCCCTGCACGGTGCGCGTGGCCGTTACCAGGTACAGCACCAAGAACGCGCTGGCGATCAGCCAGGAGTGGGCTCGCGATGGGCTCGGGCTCGGCGCGGGGGTGGGCACGGCAGGTACGATCCCACACGCTCATGGCCGCTGCACCCGACGGAGCTCTGCCTCCCCAACGCGCAATCGCGCTGCTCCTCTTCGCTTGCGCCCTCGCGGTCGGCCCGCTGTGGTCGCCCTCCTACGCGCTGCTGCTCTCCGATCTCGTGGGCTACTTCCCCTCGCTGTTCGCGATGCTCCCCGCGATGTGGGACCCCATGGTCCAAGGCGGCACGCCGCTGCTGCCCAATCCCCAGGCGGGCTTCTTTTATCCGCCAGCGTGGCTGCTGCGCGGCGATCTGCAGGCCGGCCTGCCGTGGTTCCTCTTCCTGCACTTCGCGATTGGCGCCCTGGCGACCTGGGCGTGGGTGCGCACGCGCTTCGGCGATGGCTGGGAGGCGGTGCTCGCCGGGGTGGTCTTTGCGCTCTCGGGGCCGACCTTCAGCCTCGCGCTGACGCCGGACAAGCTGCCGGGGCACGTGCTGCTGCCCGCGCTGCTGCTCGGCCTGCACTGGTGGCTCGCAGAGCACCGGAGCGCGCGGCGCGTCCTGGGGTTGACCGTGGCGGCGGGCAGCGTGGCTGGGATGTGGCTCGCGGGGTCCATCGAGTCCGTCTTCATGGCGGCCATGGCGGCGCCGCTGTGGGCGACCTTCCTACCCGGCGCTGACCCATCCCTCCGCGGTCGGCGACTCGGCAGCGCGCTGGGGGTCCTGGCGCTCGGGACCGGGCTGGCCTCGGTGCTGCTGGTGCCGTTCTTCACGCTGCTCCCCGAGACCGCCCGGGCGGGCGCCTTGCCGCTGGCCGAGGCCATGCAGCGCGCGACGCATCCCGTGGACTGGCTGGGGTGGGTCTCCCCCAATCCGTTCTGGCAGGGCGACGAGCTGGCCTATCGGATCTCGGGCGACGCCACCCGGGCCCGTTGGCTGCGCTCGCTGTACGGCGGCGCCCTGGTGTTGGCCCTGTGGCCGGCCCTGAGCCGGCGGGTCCCGGGAGTAGCCCTCGCCGCGGTGGGTTGCCTGGCGTTCGCGGTGCTGGCGCTGGGAGATCTCAACCCGCTGGCGGCCCTGGTACACGCCACTCCGGGGCTCGGCTCGGTGCGCTACCCCGACAAGTGGTGGCTGGGCACGGTGCCCCTGCAGGCGTGGCTCGCCGCGAGCGCCCTGGCGAGGGTGCTGCAGGATCCCCGGGCGGCCCGACGCGCGGCGGCGCTCACAGGAGTCCTGGCGCTGGTGGCGCTGGGGGGACTCGCGCTGTCGTACGGCGGCGGCTCGATGCAGCGGGCGGCGGTGCGGCTCGGCGCCAGCGCGCTCCCGCTGGTGGTGTCGTGTGCGCTGCTGGTGCGCTGGAGCCGCGGCAAGGCTGGGTTTGCCTGGGTGTTTGTGCTGCTCGTCGCGGCGGACCTGCTCGGCGCAAACCTGCGCGCCATGCCGTGGAGCGACGCCCGCGCTCACCGCGAGCGCCCGCCGGCGGTGGCTGCCATCCGCGCAGACCAGGCGCGCACGCCGTCGCCGCAGCCCCGGGGCCCGGTGCGGCTGTGGGACGACTCGCTGCACGTCGCAAATCGCCTGCCGCCTGCGCCCCCGGGCGAGGCCTTCCTCGCCATGGAGCGCGCGGTGCTCGCCCCCAACATCGCCACCGAGCACGGCGTCGCCTACATCGACGGCATGCGGGCGCTGCGCATGGCCCGGCAGGCGTCGTTCAGCGCGGTGCTCGAAGACCTGCCTCCCACGTCACGGCGCCGGCTGCTGCGGCGCGCCGGCGTGGAGTACTGGCTGGTGTGGGGGTTCGACGAAGGCGCAGACCTCGCCAGGGCTGCGGGCCTGCGGCCGGTGCCGGCGGCGCCGGGGGTGCCGCTGGATGTCGCGCTGCTCGCCGAGCCGCGCCCGCTCCCCCGCGTGCGCCAGGTGGTCCGATGGCAGCGCTTCGAGGGCGACGCGGCGGCCTACCGGTTCTTGCAGACCTCGGACGACCCGGGGATGGCGGCGCTCATCACCGGAGACCCTGGGGTCGCGACGATCCCTGCGCCCCCGCAGGCGGCCACCCCACCGGCGCCGCTGGTGTGGCGCAGCGGGGGCCCTGGGCGCTGGGAAGCACGCTGGGACTCAGGATCTGCCTCGCTCCTCGTGGTGCAGGAGGTGTGGGCCCCGGGATGGCGCTACGCGATCGACGGAGGGGCATGGACCCCGGCGGCCCGAGTGGACCACATGCTCATCGGGGTCCCGCTCCCGGCCGGCGGCGGCAGCGTCGTGCTGCGCTATCGACCGGCGGGCCTCGACCTGGGCGCCGGGCTCACCGCCCTGTCCCTGCTCGTGCTCCTGGGGTGGCGCCGCCGACTATCTTGAGGCCGCGCCGCGCTCAGATGTACTTGTGAGACCCGTCACACCGCGGCATGCGCTTGCTGCGCCCGCAGATGCAGTCGAGGCGGCCCTTGCCCGCCATGATCCGCTCCTTGCTCTCCAGGATGCGCAAGGTGCGGGTCGCGGACCGCTTCGCGCCGTTGAAGTGCAGCAAGAACCCTCGCCGCCGCCCCGGCGTCAGCGCGTCGAACGCCGCCCCGAGCTCCGGGTCTTGTTCGCGGATCGTCAGCCACTCATCGGGCAGCGGCTCGGCCGCGCGGTCCCGGGCGAAGTTCACCTTCGTACCTGCTTCGGCGTGCTTGATCGCGTCCTGGAGAACCGCGCGAATGCTCGCTTCACGGCTCGTGATGTCGCCGACTGAGGCGATGCGCAGCACCCGGGCCGCGCGGCTGTTGGGCCCCGCGGAGACCAGCACCCCGTCGGGATCGTGCAGCAGCACCCCTTGGGTCAGGCCCAGATCCACGCTGGCCTTGCGGGTCCCCATGACCGCGACGTTGTTGCCGCCCGCCATGTAGCAGGGCTGCCGCCACTTCAAGGTCTCGGTCAGCCCGAGACTCAGCAGCAGCGCGCGCAGCGCCAAAACCTCCGCCCGCCAGGTTGTCTGCTTGTCGAACCACGCCTGCACCGTCATCGGTGCAAGTCCAACCCGAAGTCGCCCGCGATCACCTTGGTGGTGGCCTTGGCCGAGCTGATCACGCCAGGCACGCCCGCCCCAGGATGCGTCCCTGCGCCGACGATGTAGAGCCCGGGGATGTGCTTGTCGCGGTTGTGCGGCCGGAACCACGCGCTCTGGGTCAGCACCGGCGCGACCGAAAACGCGGAGCCCTGAAACGCGTTGAGCTCGCTCTCGAAGTCGAGGGGCGTGAACTCCCGCCGAGTCACGATGTGCTTGCGCAGATCGGGCAGAAGCCGCCGCTCCAGCGACTCCAGGATGCGGTCCCCGTAGGTCGGCCCGATGGTCTTCCAGTCCAGCCGCGCGTTGCCTAGGTGGGGCACCGGCGACAGCACGTAGAACGCCTCGCACCCCGGGGGCGCCATGGACGGGTCGGTGCGGGTCGGCGCGTGCAGGTACAGCGAGAAGTCGTCGGCGAGGCGGCCGCCCTCGAAGATGTCGTTGAGCAGGCCCTCGTACCGCGGCCCGAACACCACGGTGTGGTGGGCGAGGTCCTCGTACTGCCGGTCCGTGCCGAAGTACAAGACGTACAGCGACATCGACCACTTCATGCGCTCCAGCCGTCGCCGGGTCTTGCGGGCGCCGGTCGCGCCGTCGTACAGCCGCCCGTACGTGTGGTGCAGATCCGCGTTGGACACCACGAAGTCGAACTCCTCCTCGGCGTGATCGTCCGTGTTCACCAGGTGCACGGTGCGCCCGCCACGCTGCTCGACGCGCACGTGGTGCACGGGCTTGCTCAGCCGCACCTCGCCGCCGATGTCCTCGAACATCTGCACCATCCCCTGCACCAGCGCGCCGGTGCCGCCGCGGGCGAAGAACACGCCCCACTTGCGCTCGAGGTAGTGGATGAGCGCGTACAGCGCCGAGGTGTCCATGGGGTTGCCGCCGATGAGCAGCGCGTGGAACGAGAACGCCTGCCGCAGGTGCTCGTCGGTCATGTACTTGCTGACGATGTCGTACACGGACTTGTGGGGCTGCACGAGAGCGAGGGCGGGGGCCGCCTTCAGCATCGAGCGGAAGCGCAGGAACGCCATGTCGATGCGCTTCTCGTAGCCCTCCTCGAAGCACTCCTTGCTGTACGCGAGGAACTTGGCGTAGCCGTCCTCTTCACCTCGCGCCCGGATCTGGGCGAGGAGCGTCTCGCCGTCGCCGCTGTAGTCGAAGCTGTCGCCGTCGGGCCACTCCAGGCGATAGAACGGCTCGACCGGCAGCAGCTCGACGTAGTCGGCCATGCGCTTGCCCGCGACCGAGAACACCTCCTCCAGGGTCTGCGGCGCGGTGATGACGGTGGGGCCCGCGTCGAACGTGAAGCCCTTGTCCTTCCACACGTATGCGCGCCCGCCAGGCTTGTCTCGGGACTCGAACAGCGTCACCTGCACGCCCATGGCCTGCAGCCGCGCCGCCGCTGCGATGCCGCCGAATCCGGCGCCGATGACCGCCGCCCGTAGGGGCTTGGGTGTACTGCTAACCATAACTCGCCTCCAGTCGCGCGATCTCGTGCTCGAGCGCGCCGATCTCCGGGGCGTCCCCCACCTCGATCCGAAGGGCATCGAGGGCGTCCCGCAGCCGATGCCGCACCCGGGCCCGTCCCGGCTCACCCACCGCGCGGTCCAGCCGCCTCGCGAGCGACAGGACATCCCCGCCGTGCAATTCCACCGCCCGCGCCTCGCTCTGCAGCTCCGTCAAGGCCTCGGCACTCAGCCGATCCGCGGCCAGAGACCAGGCGTACGTCACCCGTCCCCGGCGCAAGTCTTCGTGGCGCTTCGGGTCCACCTGGCCCGTGCTGCCTGACCCTGCGCGGCCGGCTCGCAGGTTTCCCAGATCGTCCAACTGCTGCAGCGCAGTGCCCAGCTCGCCAGCGAACCTCACCAGCGCGGCGGCGCGGGCGGGTGGCGCCTGCGCGACCTCCGCCACCAGCTTCGCCGACAGGCAGAACAGCGAGGCGGTCTTGAGCTCGGTGATCGCGGCGGCGACCCGGGGCAGCGCTGCGGCGTCCCAGGCGTGGCAGCGGGCCGCGAGATCGAGCGCCTGCCCGAAGTGGCAACGCAGCATCGTGCGCGCCATCTGCCGATGCAGGATGAGCTCCCGGGCCGGCGGCAGGTCCAGCCGCTCGAGCATCACGAGAGGGAAGAAGTACAGCCAGTTCCCGGCGTTGATCGCCAGCGGCACGCCGTACCGCACGTGCAGCGCGTCGTCTCCGCGGCGCACCGACGAGCCGTCCTGCACGTCGTCCACGATGAGGGAGCCCGCGTGCACGTACTCGATGAGCAGCGGCAGGAGCTCCGGCGGCGGCTCGTCCCGACCGGACAAGGTCCAGCACAGGCTCGCAAAGCGCTCTCGAAACCGCTTGCCGTGGCGGCCCAAGAAGTCGCGCAAGGGGACCAGCAGGGCCTCGTCCCACGCGGCGGTGGGCACGGACGGCCCGACCTCGCCGAGCAGCCGCCCCAGATCGGTGCCCAGCTCCTCTTCCAACACCGACAGCAGCGTGTTCACCGCCGCGGGCTCCAGCTTGCGCGCTGCTTCGGGGCTCATCGCGCACCTCCGCCGTGGCGCTCGCGCACGTAGCGGGTCACCGCGCCCAGGGCCTTGAGCACGGAGACCCCGGCGGGTGGGCGGCCGAGCACGGCGCGGATGCGGTCGCTGCGGTTCGATTGCAGGGAGTAGAAGCGGGCGATGGTGTCCTCGGGCAGACGATAGAACCGAGAGAAGATGTCCCAGCGCAGGCCCGGCGCGCAATCGAGGAACAACATCTCGTTGAGCAGGTGGGCGTATCGCTGGGCGTACTCCACCTCCTTGGCCAGCGTGCGCAGGTCTTGCCCGACCACCTCGTCCGGCGGCCTCCCTGCGACAAAGCACGCGAGGCGCAGGGCGATGGGCGTGGAGTAGCCGGTGCCGGGGTGGAACCAGCCGCCCGCATAGCCCCCGGCGAGGGCCGGACCGTGGGACACGTCCACGGGGGTGACCGGCATGGGCAGCGAGCCCTGCTCCACCCGCTCCACCGATCCGATGGTCCAGCCCTTGCCGGCGCAGTAGGCCTCCGCACCAGCCCGCAGCGCCGCCACATCCAACTCCGGCTCGTCCGCGAACACGGTGTCTTCCACCAGCAGGCGCGTGGCGCTCAGCGGCAGCACGTACAGGAAGCGAAAGCCGTCCCGCTGCTCCACCCGGGCGTCCATGAGGATGGGGCGCTGCAGCCCGTGCGGCGCGGTCAGCTCCACCTCGAGGCCAAAAAACTTCTGCCAGCCGCCGACGTACCCGATGGTGAGCGGCGCCGAGCCCGGGCCCCGGCAGTCCACCACCAGCGATGCCTCCAGCCGCGTGCCGTCCTCGAGCGTCGCGCCCCGGGCGTCCACGCCCTTGCTGCGCTGACCGAACCGCAGCTCGCCGTGGGGCGACTCCGCGATCCGCGCGGCCACGATGGTGTGCAGGTGCTCGCCGGTCAGCGACACGTAGCCCCCAGCCAGGGTGCGCTCATGGTCGGGGAAGAACACGTCGTAGCCCGACCACTGCACCTGCTTGAGCGGCGCGAGCCACGCCTCGGCCTCGGCGGGCACGTCGGTGGTGTGGAACGACCAGGTGTGGTTGCCGCCCAGGCGCTCGCCCGCCTCGACGATGGTCAGGCGGCAGTCCGGTCGCGCGTGCAGGATCGCCAGAGCGCACAGCCCACTCTGCAGTCCACCGCCCACCAGCAGCACATCCCGAGGCTGGCTCATGTCAGCAGAACACCCCGCTGAGGATGCCTTGAGGCGGCACCGACTCCAGCGTCTCGCCCCGCACGTTCCAGTTCGCGAGCAGGGCGTTGGCGGCGAGGAATCCCGAGGCCGTCGCCCGCTCCATCAGACCGCAAGGGAAGGGGACCCAGCACAGGTCGCCGGCCAGCACGAGGGACTCGTGGGGAGTACGAATGCGGGGCCGCCGCTCCCAGGAGTTGATGGGGAACGCCGGGCAGTCCTGCATCACATGGAAGCGTCGGTCCACCTCGTTCAGGCTCGCGGTCTCGGGATACAGGGTGTGGAGACCGCTGAGCAGGTCGCGCAGGATGCGCTCCTCGTCGCCGTGGTGCGATGCCGGAACCGCGTAGGCGTGCAGCTCGATGATGGAGCCCCCGGTGGTGGCCGCCCACAGCGCCTCGGGCTCAGTGATCCGGTGATAGAGCCCCACCGAGTCGAGGATGCCGGCGCCCGAGATGGACACAAACGGCGCGCGCTCCTTGTCCACGTCCCCGTCGAACCAGAGGCGCAGCACGGCGTAGGGCGCGGTGGTGCGCAACGCGGCGATGTCCGAGCGCCACTGGGGCGTGCCGAGATCGGGGCTGCCCTGCACGATGGCCTTCAGCCCGGGAACATTGGCGGCCAGCACGACGGCGTCCGCCTGCACGGTGCTGCGCGAACTCGAGGCGAGCTCCTCGATGTCGATGTCCCAGCCCGCGCCGCCGGCGTCCTGACGGCGCGCGAGCCCCGCCACCGATGTGCCGAGCAGGAACGTGGCGCCTCGCTCCTCCAGGTAGGACCGCAGCGGGTTCCACAGCGCGTGCGACAGGGGCTGGTCCAGGGTGTCAAACGCGAGCCCCTCGGGGTTGCCCATGAAGTAGAAGTGGAAGTACTGGAGCATCTCCGCCGCGCTCATCTCCTCTTCGGGGTTGAAGAACGAGTGGGCGAAGACATCGAACAGCATGGCTCGGGGCTTGGGCGGCAGGTGCACCTTGTCCAGGTACGCCTTTGCGGTCATGCCGTCCCACCGCGCGAAGGAGCGCTCCCCGGCGTACCCCACCATCGACAGCCCGATACGGATGTTGGCTCGCAGCAGGTGGCGGAACTTGAAGGTCGTGCTGCCGTGAATGAGGCCGAGGAAGTTCGCGACGGGCTGGTGCGGGACGTCGGCGAAGGTCTCGACCGCGCCATCCGGCGCGATGACGGGGTAGTCGGGCAGCTCGCGCAGCACCGACAGGTCGGGGGAGATCCGGCGGATGAGGTTGCGCAGGTTGTAGTACTGGCGAAAGAAGGCGTGGAAGCCGCGATCTTGCTGGAAGGTGCTGCCGTCGGCGTGGGTGTCGTCCCACGAGCCCGCTCGGCCGCCCAGGTAGTCCAGCGTCTCCACGACCGTGACCTGCACCCCGCGCTCGGCCAGGGCCGTCGCCGCCGCGAGCCCTGCGATGCCTCCTCCGACGACGAGGGTGCGGGTGGGCTTCGCCACAGAGCGCAGCACACCGTGGTGGTCGGGGGCGCGCGTGGTTCGGGTGTTCAGCACGATGGTCCTCCTCGTGAGCGCCTCCCTGACGCCCGCAGGGGAGCGTCTACCACGGGCGCGCCGCGAGCGGGCACCGCAAGCCCTGTTGTACCGTCGTTCGCAGCGCGCCGCGGACGGCGCTCGGAGGAGGAAGCACAATGAAGAAGGCACTTGTCGTCCTGGTCGCCCTCGTCGCCGTCGTCGTGTTCGCCGTCGTCGGCATGGCCATGAACCAGCCCGACGCGATCCACGTGGAACGCTCCATTGAGGTGGCCGCGAGCCCAGCGGACATCGCTCCCTACGCCGAAGACCTGAAGCTCGCGCACCAGTGGGACCCCTGGGAGAAGAAGGACCCGAACTCGAAGAAGGAGTACTCGGAGAACCTGACGGGCGTGGGCGCCTGGTACACCTGGGACGGCAACGAAGAGGTGGGTCGTGGCAAGCAGACGATCATCGCGGTCGAGCCCGGCAAGGTCGTGCAGAAGCTCGAGTTCTTTGCCCCGTGGACCGGTGAGGCCGAGACCGCGCTGATGTGGGATGGGGACGCCGAGCGGAGCACGGTCACCTGGGCGTTTGACCAGCCGGCGGACTTCCCGAGCAAGGTCATGGGCGTCTTCATGAGCATGGAAGACATGCTCGGACCGGACTTCGAGGCAGGGCTCGCGTCGTTGAAGCCGCTGGTGGAGGCAGCAGCGATGGAGCGCGCCGCGGCAGAGGCCGACGCGCTGGAGGCCGCAGAGAAGGCGGCGGCAGAGGCCGCGGACCCCGAGGCCGAGGTTGAAGCCGGCGAGTAGAGCCTCAGCGGCGCTGCGTCCTAGCAGGGTGCTGAAAAGCCTCCCGTCGCCCATCGGGCCCCGGCCTTCGGCCGAAACCCGCCCCTTCGGGCTCGTCCCTGGCGGTGGCTCGCCGCACCCTCGGCGACGCAGTCTACGACTGCATCACCGCCCCTTCGGGCTCGTCGGTCACCTGCCTCGGCAGGCTCCCTTCTCGGGGCGCGACGAGCCACCGCCAGGCACTTCGTGGACTCCCGTCAGCCTTTTTCAGCAACCTGCTACAGGCGGCGCAGGGCTTCCAGGGCCTCGATGGGGTCGATGCGCCCATCACCATCGCTGTCGGCGTTGGTGAAGAGCTTGTCCCGCTCGCCGTCGCTCACGTCCACCTGCAAGAAGGCGAACATCGCGGCGAACTCGCTGATGTCGATGGTGCCGTCGCCGTCCTTGTCGAACCCGTGAAAGAGCAGCCCGAAGCTGTCGGTCAGGCCGCTCTGCTCGAGCTGCGCCATCACGGTGGCGAACTCGTCGAAGTCGAGGTCCCCCGAGCCGTCCACGTCGGCCTTGTCCATGACGGTCTGCGCCACCTGGTCGGCGTTCTCGAACTTCAGGTCGGTCAGCGCGACCCGCAGCTCCGTGAGGCTGATCCGCTTGTTCCCGTCGGTGTCGATCTTGGCGAAGATCCGATGCAGCACCTCGAGCGCGAGCACGTTGGCGTCGAGGGTGAGATCGTCGGTCGTCACGGGGCCTCCTCCGGGTTGGGGATTTGAACTATACGCAGGGTCAGGCGCGTCGCGTTGGGCGGGGCTCCACGTCGTAGCCGTAGACCGCGGCGCTGCACCGCTCGGCCAGCCACTGAGGCGTCGCCCGGGTGCCGAGGTTACGCAGGGCGCGCAGCACCCGACTGCCGCTGCTCGCCCACGGCCCGACGCCGTGGCTGAGATGCGTCATGGCCGCCACCCGCAGCCGACGCTCGCGGGTGTACCGGGCGATGGCCGCGCGCGGCGATGGCTCCTGGGCCAGCGCCCGAGCGAGCACGGCTGCGCCCTCCACCGCCAGCGCCGCGCCCTGGCCGATGTTCGGCGTGATCGGGTGCAGCGCGTCGCCGAGCAGCACGACGTGTCCCTCGCTCCACTGCTCGGTGGGGGGGCGGTCGCGGTTCTCGGTGCGCAGCAGGTGGTCATAGTCGCCAGCGTCCACCACCGCGGCGATGGGGTCGTGCCAGCCGCGGACGATGTCGAGAAAGCGGTCTCGGATCTGGGCTTGCCGGTCCGGGGTGCGGGGGCCGCCGGCCTCGTCGGGGAACGGCTCGGTCCAGGGGCGAAAGTAGATGTGCCAGCTCAGCACTCCGCCGCCCAGGGGGATGAGCCCGACGCGAATCGAGTCCCCCCAGGTCTCGGTGAACGCGCTCTGGGCTGGGTGATCGGCGGGCAGGCAGTCCGCCGGTGCCAGCCCGCGCCAGCACGACTCGCCAGCGTCCCGCGGCGCGCTCCAAGTGTCGCCGTGAAGCTGCCGACGCACCGCGGAGTGCACCCCGTCAGCGCCGACGAGCGCGCAGCCGGCCACGGTCCGCCCGCTCGCGAAGTGCGCCAGGACCTCGCCCCCGCGCTGTTCGTAGCGCACACACTCCTCGCCGAGCACCAGCAGCTCGGATGGCAGCGCCCGGCGGAGGATCCCGTGAAAGACACCCCGGTGCAGGCCGATGGAGAGCGCGCCCACACGCAGGGCAAACGCGCTGAGATCCACCGCGCTCAGCACCTCTCCTCCAGGCAGGTTCAACGAGCCCAGGCGCAGAGGAGCGCCCGCAGCGATCAGCGTCTCCTCCAGCCCGATGCTGCGATAGACCTTGAGCGCGTTGGCGGCGACGAGCAGTCCCGCGCCTACCTCCTGGGGGTCGGCGGTGCGCTCGAACACCCGCACCGGGACGCCGCGCTCGACGAGGCAGAGCGCCAGCGTGAGCCCAGCGATGCCGCCGCCGATCACCAGCACGGGCGCGGTCTCGGTCATGGGGCCCCTCCTACCCGGTCCGCCTCGAACCGAGCGACACCGTATCAAAGCACTATGCTGGGGAAATGCGGCCCCACCTCCTCGCGATCTGCCTGCTGCTCGGTTGCCCTGGCGTCGATCAGGACGGCGACGGCTCGTCCCCTCCCGAGGACTGCGACGACACCAACCCGGCGGTGTTCCCCGAGGCGGCCGAGGTCTGCGACAACGGGCTGGACGAGAACTGCGATGGCGTGGCGCCGGAGTGCCGTCGGGTGGGCGCGATCACGCTGGGCGCAGAGTTCGGCGGTTGGTCTGGGGCTTCGCCAGACACCCTGTTTGGCAGCGCGCTCGCGGCGGCGGGCGATCTCGACGGTGACGGCTTCGAGGACATCGTGGTGGGGGCCCCGAGCGACGACCGAGGGGCATCCAACGGGGGCTCGGCGACCGTGCTCTTTGGCAGCGCCGACGGGCTCGATCCCGCGCGCTCCCTGACCATCCTCGGCGCGTTCTCAGGCGACGTAGCGGGCACGTCGGTGGGGGCCGGAGACGTGACCGGAGACGGCGTCACCGACGTGCTCATCGGCGCGCCGGGCAACGGTGTGCGAGACACCCCGGTGTCCGAGCAGGGCACGGGACTCGCGGCTGGCGCGGCCTACGTGGTGGCGGGACCGTTTGGCACCACCGCAGACAACGGCGGCAGCGGGCACGCCGAGTGGAGCCTCGCCGACGGCTTCCCCGCGGTGCGCGGGGCGACGATGACCGACTGCCTCGGGCGCGCGCTGGATGTCGGGGACGCAGACGGCGACGGGGTCGACGACCTGCTGGTCTCGGCTCGGTGCGTGGGCAGCTACTTCATCATTCACGAGCACGGCAACCTGCCCATGGTGGTGGACGGGCCGGGCGCGGTGGGCTGGTTCCGGGGCCCGGTGGGGGAGGCGACCCTGACCGACGCCGACGCGCTCATCTCCGGCGACGAAGACTGGGACCGGCTGGGGGCCGCGGTGGCGCTGGGCCCGGACGTGGACGGCGACGGCGTGCGGGAGTTCGTGGTGGGGTCGCCCGACTACTACGGCGCGGACTGGATCAACATCGAGGCGATGGGCCGGGTGCTGGTGTTCCCCGGCGGACCGGCGGACGCGCTGCTGCCCGACGACGCCCTGGTGGTCGGCACCGGCGGCTGCTGCGGCGCCGAGCGTCACGACGCCCTGGCCACATCGCTGGCGGTGGGGGACCTCGACGGTGACGGCCGCGATGACCTGTTGGTGGGCGCCCCGGCGCTGCAAGACTTCGGGGTGCAGGGCGGAGCGTTTGGGCTGGTGACGCCGCTGGACGCCGCGGTGGATGTTGCCTCGGCTGGGCGCTGGGTGGCGATGCCGCCGCTGGACGAGCCGTCGGCGGCGGGGCGCGCGGTGGCGGCGGGCTTCGATCTGGACTGCGATGGCGTCATGGACGTCGCGGTGGGCGCGCCCGACGATCCCCGAGTGGCGGCCCGGGCGGGCTCGCTCTCGGTCCACTACGGCCCCGTCGGGGACTTTGTGACGCTGGGCGAGGACGCCCTGCGCTCCATGCGCGTCGATGCTGCGTACGACAACGAACAACTGGGCAGCGCGATCGTGGCCGCGGACGTCGACGGAGACGGCTGCCGGGACTTGCTGGTGGGCGCGCCGGAGAGCCGCGACAATGGCCCGCGCAGCGGCGCGGTGCGCTGGCTGCCATCCACTGGATTCTGAGGGCCTTGCGATGAGTGACGAGCTCGACTTCGAGAGCATGATGGCCGCCCAGGGCGTGCAGCGGATCGGCAAGGGGACCAGCCGCAAGGCGGCGCCGCGCGCCTCGATCCCCATGGGCGCCCCGGTGGTGTCGTCGGCGGTGGTGCGCGCGAGCGAGCTGACGGCCGTGCAGCAAGAGCGCGACGCGGCTCAGGCGCGGGTCACGGAGCTGAGCCGGCAGGTGCAGAGCCGAGATGGCACGATCAAGTCGCTGCGCGCGCAGCTCGCTGCGGCGAACGAGCAGGCCGAACAAGAAGGGATCGCCCAGGCGAGCAAGCACGCGGCGCGCGCCGACGAGCTGGTGGCGGCGCAGGAGCGCATCGCGGGGCTGACAGCAGCCCTGAGCGGAGCGACCGCGGCGCTGGACCAGAGCAACGCCGCGAAGACCTCGCTGGCCGACGCCCTGGTGGAGCGGGGCTGCACGGACGCGGTGGAGATGATGGCCGTGCTGAACGGCTTGCTGCTGCAGCGCCCGCGGGAGTTCCTGGACAGTCTCGTGCTCGCCGATCCCCACGCGCTCGCCCAGGTGCTGGTGGACCGGGTGGCGTTCGTGTCCAAGGGCGTGGACTTCACCCCGGACAAGAACACGGTGGTGGTGCGGGTCCCGAAGGCCCGCTGCGAGATCTGCTCGGGCTCGGACATCGCGGCGAACTTTCACGGGTTCGTGCAGGCGTGCATCGACCGGGACATCGGCGTGGTCACGGTGGTTGGCGGCTCGCCCGCCTACCGTCGTCAGCTGAGCGAGCTGGCCGATGGGAACGAAGACGCGCCGCGGATGAACCTGGTGAGCGGCACGCGTCGCCGGGAGACCCGCAAGGCGAAGAGCGACATGCGCAGCTCAGACGTGGTCGTCATCTGGGGCGGGACCGAGCTCGACCACTCGGTGGCGGAGCTGTACCGAGGAGACGGCGCGCGGATCGTGCGGGTGTCCCACCGGGGGATCGCCGGCATGCTCGCCCTCGTACGGGGCGCGCTGCGGGGATCGGTCAAACCCAGTCCTTGAGGAAGCGCAGCTGGTCGTCCCAGCAGATGCGCGCCTGCTTGTTCCAGATGAACGCGTGGAACGCGTGGATGCCGCCGGGGTACCACTTGACGTTGCTGAAGCTGTCGTAGCGAGTCAGCGCGTCGGCGAGACGTCGGGTGTCGTCCTTGACGGGGTCCCGGGTGCCGCAGGGCGCGAACATCGGCGGCAGCGGGCGGGCCGGGGGGCCGGCCTCCTCGAGGAAACGCAGGGGATCGGCGAGGGCGAAGCGGTCGGGGTCGCCGCTGGCATCGGGCAGGTAGCGTCGGCAGACCACCGCGATGCGGTCGCGCATCCAGGCGGGGATCTCGTGCTGGTCGAGGTAGCGCTCGGGGTTGCTCACCTGGAGCATCCCGCAGGCCGGGATCACCGCCTTCGCCACGCCCACCTCACCGGCCAACGCAAACACCGCCTGGGCCTCGGGCTCGGGGCGCTCCCAGCACTGGGCGATGGTCAGGGCCAGGGCCAGGTTCGCGCCGGCCGACTCGCCCGACACCGCCATGCGGCTCGCATCGCCGTCGTAGTGGAACGCGTTGGCCACCACCCACTCGTACGCCGCCAGCGTGTCGAGCATCGCGGCGGGGAACGGCGCGTCGCCGGACAGGGTGTAGTCGATGCTGAACACGATGTAGCCCTGGCGCGCGAAGCCCACCCCGAACATCCAGTGGGTGTCCTTGCTGAGCAGCCCGAACCCGCCGCCGTGCACGTAGAAGAGTACCGGCAGGGGGCCGGTCCGCTCGGCGGGGCGATAGACGTTGAGCTTGTGCTGGGGTCCGAAGCCGTTCTTGTAGGGGATGTCGGGCAGGATCTCGACGCCCTTGTGCCAGCGCCGCGACGTGGGCAGCACCTTGCCGCCATAGGCGAGCGACGTCAGCGCGCCGCTGATGACGTGGGTGACGGCCTGCTGGCGGGCGGTGATCTGCGCGGCCGGGGCGGACTCGGGCATCGGTGCGTCCTTCGGTTGCCGCCACAGAGCGGGCGGGGGCGGGACGATATCAAGTGGCTCGCGCCGCGCCCTGGAAATGGCTGTTCAACCGGACGCTGATAGCTTGCGCGCGGAGAACCATGGCAGCAGGTGCACCCCCAGTCAGCTCGAGGCCCGGCGAGTCCGATACGGACGCGCTGCTGCGGGTGTTGAGCGCCGGTTCGCGCAGCTTCTCGTTGGCGGGGCGGCTCCTGAAGCCCTCCCAGCGGGCGGCGGCGGCCGCCGTGTACGCGTGGTGCCGTCGGGCGGACGATCTGATCGACGACGCGCCCCCGGGGCAGGCCCCCCTTCGGCTCGCGATGCTGCGCAGCGAGCTGGACGCGCTCTACGCGCCGGGCGGCCCCATCGCCACCGGGGCGGGCGGCGGCGAGGAGCTGGCGCTGCGGGCGTTCGCCCAGATCGCGAGGGAGCGTCGCATTCCCCGCCAGTACCCCGACGAGCTCGTCAACGGCATGGAGATGGACGTGCTCGGGCAGCGGTACCAGTCCCTGGCGGACCTCAAGCTGTATTGCTACCGCGTGGCGTCCACCGTGGGCCTGATGATGTGCCACGTGATGGGCGTCAAGGACGACCGCGCCCTGGCCCCGGCTGCGCACCTCGGCGTCGCGCTTCAGCTGACGAACATCAGCCGTGACGTGCTGGAGGACTGGCACATGGGGCGGCTCTACCTGCCGCTGCAGTGGCTGCCGGAGGCGGGGCCGGATCTGGTGCGCCGCCTCGATGCCGCCGGTCCGCACGCGGACCCCGGCGAGCTGCCGACGCGCTGGCGCCCGCAGATCACGACCGCGGTGCGGGCGCTGTTGACCACGGCCGAGCGGTACTACGCCAGCGCCGACCGGGGCCTGCTGGACTTGCCGCTGACGTCCGCGGCGGCGATTCGGTCCGCCCGCTGGATCTATCGCGGCATCGGAGAGCAGGTCTGGGCCCGCGACTTCGACGTGTGGCAGGGCCGCGCGGTGGTCCCCACATCAACAAAGCTGCGGCTACTGGGCACCTCGATGCTCGCCGAGCTGGCGCGCCTGCCGCTGCGGATCCCTCGGGAGCGAGGCGGTCACGTGCCCCAACGCATCATCGAGGACCCCGCTGAGGTGCTGGCCGAGGGATAGCGTCGCCGTCTGCGGCCTCTATGCCTTGCGCCCAATGAACACCGCGCCGCAGGTGGTGCGCCGGGCGACCCCCAGGGCCATCACCCCGAACCCGCGCTCGCGCCGCTTCATGCGCAGCATCCCCAAGATCAGCAGGTCGGTGCTGTGGTTGCGGGCCTCCATCTCGTCGAGGAAGCTCGCCGCGCGCACCACCTCGATCTGAGAACGCCCCGGTGCCTCGTCGTCGGCGATGTGCTGAAGGCTCGCGAGCGCGTCCCGCTCGTCATCGTCGCTGGCGTTCATCGGCAGCACGCGAAGGAACGTCACCTCGCGCTCGCCGGTGCGCTGCAGGGCCCCGAGCAGCCGCGCCCGCAGCTCGTCGTGCACCGAGCGTCCGCCGATGGGGACCAGGATCCGCCGCGCATCCGAGACCCGGTAGTCCGTCGGCGCGCGCAAGACCACCACGTCCCGCTGGGTCTCGGACAGCACGGCGTCCAGCGGGCTGTGGCCGTCCTGTTCGCCGAGCTGGCTCAACCCGAGCACGATGCTCTGGCAGCCGTGCTGGCGGCCAACGCGCAGGATCTCCTCCGCCGGCGAGGGCCCAAACACCGTCAGCGCCTGCGGCATGCGCCCGCTGTCCGCGGAGCGCACCAGCGCCCGCCGCAGCACCTCCTGCCCCTTGTCGATTCCCGCCTCGGTGGGGTCCCGCACGACCGTCATCAGCAGCACCTCGGCGGCCCCAGGTGGCGCCACGACCGTCGCGAGCTCCACCAACGCCGGCGCCTGGGCAGGGTTGGCGACAGGGACCAGCACGAGCGCCGACCGGCCGCGGCCCTGACTGAGCAGCGGGTCGTTGCCCTCGGCGAACGCATCGGCGGCGGAGGCCCGCACCGAGAAGAGCGCGGAATACAGCAGCGCTCCGACCGCGAGCCACAGGATGGTCATGCCCGCCGCGCCGGGGTCGCCCACGAGCTGCGACAGCAGCAGCACGCCCGTCGCGCCGCCCGCCAGTACATGCAGGGCTGGGAACAGCGGCATGGCGAACGCCTGCTCGGTCGGCGGCAGCCGGCGCCGGGCGAGCCAGGCCAACGCGTTCACCACCGTGAACGTCAGCAAGAAGATCAGCGACGCCGAGGCGCCCGCGGACTCCAGGTCCGGGACGATGAGCAGCACCGAGGCCATCGCTACGGCGGTCGCGTAGATGGCGGCCACCGGTGTGCCGCGCACGGGGTCCGTGCCCGCGAGGCCCCGGGGGAGCGTGCGGTCGACCGCCATGGTCCGCGCCACCTGGGATGCGGCCATGAGGTTGGCCTGCAGGGCGCTGAGCATCGCCATCACCGCGGCGATGGTCACAAGGAGGAAGCCGATGCTGCCAGCGTAGCTGCGCACCGACGACGCCATCACCGTGTCGGGGTTGGCCAGCGCGGCGTCCGCGATGCGCTCGCCCAGGGGCACGCCCGACACGATGGTCACCAGCAGCAGCGGCAGATAGAAGGCCAGCGCCAGCGCCACCGAGCCGATCATCGCGCGTGGCAGCGCGTGGCTGGGGTCCTTGACCCGGTCGGCGACGGTCGCGATGGCGTCGAAGCCCTGCAAAGCGATGAACGTCAGGCCCATGGCGCCGAGCAGGGTGCCAAACGGCACGGTGAACGTGCCGCTGAGCGAGGCGATGGCGTGGTCGACGCCGAGAGCGGGCATCCGCACGAGACCCACCAGGATGAGCAGCGCGAACACGGCGAGCTTTCCGTAGGTCGCGCCCTGTCCGCCCGACGCGCCCGAGCGGCGAAGCTGCAGGGTGTACCCGCCAATGGCAACGAGGCCGAGCAGGCCGGGGACCCGGCCGTCGGCGAGGGCGGAATGGGTCAGCCCCAATTGCTCGGCGAGGGTCACCGCGAACACCCCAAAGCCGAGCGCGTACAGCACCCCGGCGACGATGTAGGCGAACCACAGGACCCACCCAACGCCGAACGCCGCCTGCACGCTGACGATCCTGCGGGCGTAGGCATAGGCCCCGCCTCCCACGGGAAAGCGCGTCGCCAGTTCGGCGAACGAGCCCGCGGTGAGAATGGCGAACAGCCCGTTGACCGCGAAGACCAGCAGCACCGCGGGACCGACCCGTGCGATGGCGTGACCGCCCAGCGCCAGGATGCCGCCGCCGACGATCGCACCGAGCCCGATGAGGGTGGCGTCGCGGGTGCTGAGGGTGCGTTCGGTCATGGCGCGGACCGTAGCCCTCTCCCCTGGATCCGGCCCGGGTCGTTGGCACAATCCGCGCATACTGGGGGCCCATGCGCATCCACCTCCTCCTCGCCTTGCTCCTCGCCCTTCTCACCGGCTGCGCGCCGACCTTGCAAGGGGACGACGACGACGCGGTCGCCGACGACGACGACACGACCAGCGACGACGACGACGCCACCGCCGATGACGACGACGCCACGGCGGGCGGTCTGGCCTTCGGCACCGGCTGCGGCACCGACGAGCAATGCCAGTCCGGGGTCTGCTGGGACTGGGCCGACTACGATCCCTGGTGCGGCGGCATGATCTGCTCGGACCGCTGCGAGTCGGATGAGCAGTGCTGGGAGTGGGCCGACATCGCGGGTGCGTCCGACCCCGCAGGAGCCGCGTGCGGCGAAGACGGGCTCTGTGTGCTCGTGGGCACCGGTCTCGGCGACTTCTGGTGCGCGGACGGGCTCGGAGGAGAGTAGTCAGGCCATCGAGTCAGGGCCCATCATCGGTCCACTGCTCGACCTGCTCGGAGCCTGGCAGCAAGCAGCCCACCTCGACGCAGCGCTTGACCAAGACTCTTCGCAGCGTGCGATCCCCGAGGCGGAAGGTGAACGCGTGGGAGAGCGCGTCGTCGATGATCACGCGCATGCCATCTTCGAGCATCGGCCCGGGCCCGCCATCGATGAGCAGCACGGTTCCTTGCGGGAACCCAATGGGCACGAACCAGCTGGGGCGCAGGGGCGGCCACATCGCCACCTGCAGCTGCTGGCCGGGGACCAGCTCGACCTCGCGGCTCGCGGCCTGGTGATAGGTCGTCGGCAGCACGTCGATCCGGTGGCGCCCCGCCGGCAAGTGCATGTCCACCGGGCTCACTCCCACAGGCGCGCCGTCCACCAGCACCTCGCCCCACCCCGACGGCGTCACCACCTGCAGTCGCGCGGATCCGCCCTGCAGCGTGAGTGCGGGATCGCCGCCAGCGCTCACCGTCGCGCCCAAGGCAGCGATCGCGAGACAGGCCAACCTGAGGGAGCGGGACATCCGCGCAGACAAGAGCAAGATCCACGCCGCGGTCACGGGCGCTCGTCATCGCCGCCGCTCCCACGCTTTGGCAGACTGACTTGATGAACGGCCTCCCACTGCATCCCGCCATCGTGCACTTCCCCCTGGCGCTGTCGGTGATCGTCCCGCTGCTCGGCGTCGCCCTGTTGGTGTGGACGCGGCGCAACGATGATCTCGCGGTCCAGGTGCTGCGCATCCCCGCCGCCTTGCAGATCCTGACGGTCCTCGGCGCGTTCGCCGCCCAGCGCACCGGCGACGACGACCATCACATCGTCGAGGAGATCGTGGACCGCAACCTCATCGGTGAGCACGAAGACGCGGGCGAGCTGTTCTTTATCGCGCTCGGCGTGACGCTCGTCATCTGGTTCGCGTCGGCCGCCGCGAAGCGTCCAGCGGTGGCCCGCAAGGCGGCGATCGTTGCTGTGGTCGCTGGTCTCGTCGCCGCGGGGCTCGGTCTGCGGGCAGGCGAGCTGGGCGGAGCGCTCGTCTACCACCATGGAGCCGCTGGCGCCTGGGCGCCCTGACCGGGGTAGCATCCCGGCCATGGCTCGGATCTTCCTCCTTCTCTTTCTGATCCCTGCGGTCCTCCTGGCGCCCTCGTGCGCGAAGGAGGGCTGCCTCGACCCCGACAACGCCGACTGCACGGTGCCGTCGCCGTGCGAGGGGCTCGACGAGTTCACCTGCTCGGCAGGCACGGTGGCCATCAAGATCGTGGAGTCCGCGGCCGACGTGCCCGGTGGCCTCGACGCGCTCGGCTCGCCTGGCGACATCCGTCTCAGCAACGACAAGGTCGTCGTCATCATCGACGCCCTGGACCACCCCCACTACGTGGGCCCGACCGGCGGCGCCTTGCTCGACATGAGCACCGTGGGCGACGACAACGACTCGCTGCGCCAGATGATCCAGGGCACCGGGGTGCTCCCTGACGAGGCCGCCAACTACACCGAGATGAAGCTCATCGAGGAGGACGGCCTCGTCGCGGTGCAGTTCCGAGGCACGCTGGACAGCCGCCCCGACGTCCACATCGCGACCCGCTACGAGCTGCGCCCGTGTGAGCCCGGCGTGCGCGTGCGCACGGAGCTGGTGAACCTCGAGCCGGACTCGGCCTCGATGACGCTGTTCGACGCGAGCTACTTCGGCGACCGCGAGATGCTGGACTTCACCCCGACCAAGGGAGGGGGCTTTGAGCACCCGAGCTTTGGCCTGTCCACCCTGGGCGACGCCACGGGCAGCGCGCCGTTCATGGTCGGCGCCGCGCACAGCGAGCCGGCGGCCACCTACGGCACGGTGGCCTGCGACCGCGAGGCCATCTGGGGCTTCCAGTCCAACAACATCGCCACCAACGGCACTCAGGCCCGTCCCATCCCCTACGGCGACTACGAGACCTACGAGCGCTTCATCGCCATCGGCAAGGGCAGCTCGGTGGCCGACGCCGCCAACATCCTCATGGAGGCCCGCCGCCAGTTGTTCGACGAGCCCTACGTGGTCATCGAGGGGCAGGTCACCATCAGCGGCACCGGCGATGTGCCCGTGGACTCGGACCTGCGCGCATCCGTGCACGTGTCGGCGGGGACGTCCGCGGACCCTGCCGAGGAGCGCACGCCATGGAATCACGCCTACGTGAACTCCCAGGGCGGCTTCCTGCTGGCGGTCCCGGCGAACGGCGACTACGTGCTGGAGACGGAGACCTACGGCCGTCGGGGTGACCCCATCGACGTCACCGTGGAGCTGACGAACGTGGACGTGGGCGCCCTGAGCCTGCCGGCCGTCGGGCAGGTGACCCTGTCGGGCACGGTGGACGGGGTGGCTGACCACCTACAGATCATGGTGCTGCCCGCGGACGACGCGACGCAAGAGGCGGTGCGGGGAGCGATGCACGGCCAGTTCGTGGAGTGCGCGCCGCTGCTCGGTTCGCCGTACGGCCCTGCGCCGGCCTGCAACCGGGTGCTGGTGTCGCCCGAGGGGCCGACCACGGTGGGGATCCTGCCGGGCAACTACGACTTCTTCGCGGTGGCCGGGCCGTTCTCGAGCATCGCGGTGCAGCGCAACGTGCCGGTGCTCGCCGGCGCCAACGTGGACGTGGCGATGGGCGTGGACATGCTGGCCCTGCTGCCGCCCACCGCGATGTCCGGCGACTTCCACGTGCACGGCGGCTCCAGCTTCGACTCCAACATCCCCCACGAGACCCGGGTCGCTGCGTGGCTCGCGGCGCGCCTCGACGTGTTGGCGACCACCGAGCACGACACGGCCTGGGACTACGCCGAAGCCCGGACCCGCCTCGGCGCGGACGATCGGCTGCGCGTGATGGTGGGCACCGAGAGCACCGGCCACATCCTCTACAAGTCGCTGGAGGATCAGGAGTTCCCCCAGGTCTTTGGCCACTGGAACATCTGGCCCATCCCGTTCGACCCCGAAGGGGCCTGGCGAGGCGCGCCCTGGGACGAGCTGGCTGAGCCCGGCGAGCTGTTTGACCGCGCGGTGGAGCAGGGCTGGGACCCCGTGGACGGCGTCGTGCAGCTCAACCACCCCATCGAGGAGGCGCTGTTCGCCCGGGACCAAGGCTGGGCGACCTCGCTCGGCATCGACGGCACCCAGGCGTTGCCCACCGAGTTCGACGGCACGCGGCCCAGTCAGTTCCTGCGCACCGCGCCCGGCGCGTCGTTCGCCAACTCCGATTTTGACGTGCAGGAGGTGATGAACGGCACCAAGAACGGCAACTTCCAAAGCTACCGCGCGTTCTGGCACTACCTCCTCAACCAGGGACTGCTGCGGACGGGCACGGCCAACGCCGACTCGCACACCCTGACCGACAACGTCGTGGGCACGCCGCGCACCATCGTGTTCAGCGAGGACACCCAGGCGGACTTCGAGCCGGGCCGGTTCAACGCCGCGCTCAAGGAGGGGGCGGCGTTCGGCACCAACGGGCCCGTCATCTCCGCCCAGATCACCGACACCGCGGGCGAGGGGCGCAGCATGTCGCTGACCCCGTTCGTGCCCGATGAGAGCGAGTCCCTGAGCCTGCGGGTCACCGCCGCCCCGTGGGTCCCCGTGCAGGAGGTCCGCATCCTGGTGAACGGCGTGGAGGCCCGGGTGTTTGGCGCCGGCGAGCTGACCAGCCCTGCCGATGCCTTCGACACCGCCAACATGCTGCGGCTGGACGTGGACGTCCCGCTCGCTTCGCTGCTCCCCAGCGACGGCAGCGACGCCTGGTTGGTCATCGAAGCCGGCCGTCCCCTGGTGGAGCAGGCGGATCTGAACTGCGACGGCTTCCCCGACACCGGCGACAACAACGGCGACGGAACCATCGACTGGCAGGACGTCGAGGGGCTGGAAGAGGCGCCCGACGAGGCCTGCTTTGGCGACGTGGGTCCGCAACTCGAGCCGCCGGCCCCGGGGCGCGGCGACCCTGAATACCTCTTTTGGGCCGTGACGCCGGGCGGCTACCCGCTGAGCTTCACCAACCCCTTCATCCTCGATCGCAACAGCGACGGTGACTTCGACGCTCCGGGGGTGTCCCAGTGAACGCGCTCCGCACTCTCTCCTGCGCGGCCCTCGGGCTTTCGCTGCTCGCGCCTGGGTTGGCGTTCGCCGAGCCGGCAGATGAAGGCAACCCCTGCACCGGCGCGGACTTTGGGCTGCCGACGGGCCCGACGCGGGCGGGGCTGCTCGCCGGCGATCTCGGCGCGGGCCACCGCGCGTGTGGGCGCAAGGAGGTCGGGCTGAGCTTCGGCGGCGCCCTGACCGTGGATCTGGCGAACTTCTACGGCAGGCTCGGCGCGCAGTTCGCGCTGGACGGCTCGTGGATGGTGACCGACCGGCTGGAGGTCTTCGCCGAGCTGGAGCTGCTGCGCATCGAGATGCTGATCACCCCGCTGGCGTCGAGCTCGATCAACATCGGCCACGCGTCGATGGGGGTGTCGTACGGGTTCCTGCGCACGCGGCCCCTGGCTCTCGCGGCGCACTCGCGCATCGTGCTGCCGACGGCGGCGGGGCTGTACCAGAACGCGTTTCCGTTCTCGCTGGATGTGGGCGTGGCCGGGCAGCTGGCGATCAACCGGCACCTCAACCTGCACGGTGACAGCACGTTCCTGTTCCAGGCGATGGCGGGCAAGGGCCCGGCGGCGCCGCGGGCGGGCGCAGCGGTGGTGGTGGGCGCCGAGTTCATCCCCATCCCCGAAGTCGCCATCGTGCTCGACCTCAAGACCCGCTTCGGCTGGGCCGGCGAGCCCGTGGACATGCTGGCCGGCGCCATCGGGCTGCGGTTCTCGGACTGCAAGCGCTTCGGCTTCGAGATCGCGGGCACCATCCCCATCGTGGGTCGGGAGCGCGCGGCGGCGGCGGTGGAGCTGCGCGCCTCGGTGCGCTTCGGCAAGATCACCCGCTCGCTGTGGGAAGGCCGCATGCACGGCGGCGGGCAGGCCGAACCCGAGGCCGAACCCGAGGCCGCGCCCGAGGGCTGAGCCTACTGAGCCACGGTGACGAGCAAGCCCGGGAGGCACATCTCGTTTTGGGTGCCCCAGCCGGGCTGGGTGGGCTCGTCATCGCCGCGGGTGTCGTAGATGCACTCCACCTGCAGGGTGTCGCTGGCGTCGAACACGATGGGCCGCTCGTACATGTAGAGCCGCTGCCAGTTGAAGTCCCACGCCTCTACCTCGGCGACGCAGGTCTCCGCTCCGTCGTCGTGGGCGAGGCTCACCGACATCCGCCGCCCGCGCTCGTGCATGTGGGGCAGGATGCCGATCATCTCGAAGTCGATGGGCAGGTTGCCCACCAGCCACGACACCGGCAGGTCGAAGGTGACGCTGGCTTCGGCTTCGCCGGCTGGGATCTCGTCCACGTTGGCGCCGCCGCCCAGGAACAGGTCCGGCAGGCTCATGTACGCCTCGCGCTCCACGTCGTCCTGCATCGCGAGCCGCACGGTCGTCTGGTCGCGGGTGCCGAGGGTGGCGGCGTCCGAGAGGTTGTAGTGCACCTGGTAGATCATCACGCTGCCCGCGGGCAGCTTGAGCCCCACGCCCGGTGGGTACAGCACTGGCCCCTGGCCGGGCGCCCAGGCGACGACCTCGAACTCGTAGGACACGTCGTCGCCGGCGCCGTTGAAGCAGGGCCAGCCTTGCCGCCCCGGCTCGGCGGCCTCCATCTCCGCGATGACCTCGGCGTTGGTCATTCCAAAGCGGTTGGAGTTGTCGTCGAGCAAGACGGGCATGCCGATGACGTGGTGCACGATGGCTTCGTTGCCCGGCAGGACCTCGTAGCCGGTCAAGTACTGGTCGGCGTCGGTGGGGATGGCGGCAGCGAAGCAGCGGTACTCGTCGAACTCGGCGTAGCTGCCGCCGACGATCTCGGGCAGGAAGTCCGGGGTCTGGGTGTCTACGGTGGGGCCATCGAGGATGGGCGGCGTGCGTAGCGTCACGGTGGCTGCTTCGCCCTCCGTCGCGCCTTCGTCCGCCCAGGTGGCCAGCGTCTGGATCTGGGTCTCGCTCAGCCAGTTCGCGTCCACAAATTCGCCGCAGGAGTCATCGCCGCGCACCAGGAACGGGGGCATCGCGCGGCTCGCCACTGCGGTGGCAGACGGACCGGCCCACTGCGCAGCGGCCTCGTAGGTGTCGAGCCGGAAGGGCGCCACTCCCCCGTCCTGGTGACACTCCACGCAGTGCGCCTCCATGATCGGCGCGACGTCGGTCCAGAAGACGGTGGGCTCGGGCTCGGCGGAGGGGCAGCCGGCGAGGAGCAGCAGGGCTGCGCCGGGGAGGAGGCGAAGAGAGGTCATGGGGCTCCGGTTGGATGGCGTGGTCTGCACCGTAGAACACCGGCGGCAAACCGACGCGTTCCTCCTCGCGCTCGACCACGTATGTTTGTGGTCATGCGAATCTTTCTGCTTTCCCTTCTTGTGCTCTGTGCGGTGTCTCTCATGGGTTGCTCGTTCAACGAGCGGGTCGACGGGATCCTGGAGCTGACCGCCGACACGGCGAACGGCCAGATGGTCTACGACCTCGAGTGCGCCCGCTGCCATGCCGCCGACGGGCGGGGCAACGATCTCGGTCCCAACCTCATCTCCGAGCTACACCACGGTGACAAGCAGTTCCTCACCTGGATCCTCGACGGGCTCGGCGACGAGATGCCCGCCTTCCCGGACCTGACCGACCAGGAGGCCGCAGACCTCATGGGCTACCTGCACGAGCTGGCCAACTGATGCGCCTCCTCCTCGCGCTGCTCGCGCTGGCCTTTGTGGGGTGCTCGGGCACCGGTGAGATCGCACCCGGGCCGGAAGGCGAGCCCGAGATCACCTACTTCCGGGATGTCGAGCCCCTGGTCGATCGCTGGTGCGCGCGCTGCCATCGGCCGGACGGGCCCGGGTCTGCCGACTTCACGGATCCGGGCGTGGTTGCCGTGCTCGCGGAGTACATGCTCGCCCGCGTCGATGACGGGGAGATGCCGCCGCCGGTCGCGGATCCCGACTGCCGGCCGTACTGGGGGCACGAGGAGCTGACGCTGCCGCTGGAGGCTCGGGACATGCTGGCTCGCTGGATCGAGCTGGGCAAGCCGCTGGGTGATCCCGCCGACAGCACGGCCACCGGCGGGGTGCAGAACATGGCGCTGCCGGATGCCGATCTGGAGCTGCGCCTCCCTACGCCGTACACCCCGACATTCACCGACGCCTCAGACCCAGGCAACGAGTACCGCTGCTTCGCGCTCGAGCATGGTCGGGACGAGGACTTCTTCATCACCGGGCTGGCGCCGCTGCTCGACCAGGAGAAGCTGGTCCACCACATCGTGCTGTTCCGCCTCAGCGAGAGCTCGCTGTGGCCCGGCTACGACCCCGCGGTGGGCGTGGACTGCATCGACGACATGGCGGAGTCGGTCATCGGGATGATCGCTGGCTGGGCGCCGGGCGCAGTGCCCATCGAGTTCCCCCAAGGCACGGGGATCAAGATCCTCGCGAACCAGCGCATCGGCATCCAGATCCACTACTTCCAGAACGGCGAAGCGGGGCTCGCGGACCAGACGGGATACGCGTTCAAGACCGCGACCGAGGTGGACGATGAGGTCCGCATGGTCCCGGTCGGCACGACGAGCTTCAACATCCCCGCGGGCGATGACAGCTACTCGCGCGAAGGCAGCTGGTCGATGCCGCTGGGCATCGCGCCCATCGTGCACGGGGTGTTCCCCCACATGCATGTGCTGGGCACGCAGTTCTCCATGTGGCTTCAGCGCAGCGATGGCACCCAGGAGTGCATCGTGGACATGCCGCGCTACGACTTCGACAACCAGCAGAGCTACCTGTTTGAGTGGCCGCTGGAGCTCGAGGCCGACGACCGCCTGCACTTCCGCTGCACCTGGGACAACTCCGCCGAGAACCCAGACCAGCTCCAGGACCCGCCCGGCGACGTGCGCTACGGCGAGAGGACCGACGAGGAGATGTGTTACGGCTTCACCTTCATTCAGCTGTGACCGGCTGATGGGCGCCCCGACCTCTTTGTTGGCCGCGGCCATCATCTTCGCGGCCGCCGGCAGCGCGATCATCGACGACGACGGCGTGGTGGTCGGCACCCTGCGCGTCGCCTCGGGCGTGGACACGGTGCGGGCAAAGGTCGGCGACCCCTTGTGGGTGCTGTCCATCGGGGGTGACGGGACGACCGCGACCTTGCGGGAGACAAAGGGCGACTGCTCGGTGCTCGACTACGTGTCCGAGCACGCCGTGGCGACGGCGAGGTACCGCGTGCAGCAGTGCCCGACGGCCACTGGGTTTCGGGCCGATCTGGTGGAGAGCCCGAGCTTCTCGAGCTACTGGACGACGTGGACGCTGACCGCGGACGGCACAGGCACCCAGATCGAGTACCGCATCAAGCTGGTCAGCTCGCTCACCGTGCCCCAGTGGATCGTGCGGCGCGCGACCCGCAGCTCGGTGCAGAAGCTGATCGACCGGCTCTCTGAGGAGCTGTGACGATCGACCTTCGGTGGCTGCTACCGTTCGGGCATCCGCTCCCCTGAGGTCTCATGCTCGACCGGTCCCTGTTGCTCGCTCTCGCTCTCGTGTCCGCCTCCGGCTGCGGGATCAACTTCGACATCGGGCCGTATGACGTCGGCACGCCCATCGGCGACCTGCAGGGCGCCCCGGTGGGACAGTGCCCACCGACTCTGGCCGGCGGCGCCATCATCGACGAGGGCGACTCGTGCCGCATCACGGCGACCTACGAGGGTGTGTTCGTGGACGGGCAGGCGCTGACCGCCGATGTGGACGCCGGCATCGCCGCCGCGGCGACGGTCGTCGGCTACGTGACCCGGGTTCGCAAGGGCTCCATTCAGCTCGACGCCGCGCAGATCCTGGGCGACGACACCCCGCCCGACGTCACCTGGCGCGACGTGCGCATCTCCCTGTGGATCGACGGGGGCACCGAGCACGTCTCCGAGCAGCTCACGGTGCCAAACCCCACGGGCATCTCGTTCTCCGCCCCGTTCTCGTCCCCCGATCTGTCGGTGGTGAACGCGGTGCTCGACGCGCCGACCACGTCCGATCTGTCGGGCGACATCGTCTTCGCCGGCTCCCTGAGCCTCGACGACATCCAGGTACTCAGCAACTCGGGCGCGCTCTCGCTCGTGGCCGAAGTCGGCGCGGACATCACCGTCGGCCTCTGAACCGGGGGGGCGCGGCATCTTGTCGCACCTGTGCGCACCCGGCGTGGCCAGACCCGCCGGGCACGTACGGTGAGAGCATGCGGAGGCCGGTATACACGCTGTTGTGGCTCGTTTGGTTGGTCGGCTGCGCCGCGCCGGGGCAAGACGGCGCGCTGACCGTCGAGGTCGGGTCTTGGGTCGCCAGCATCGCTGAGCCGGAGGTCTCGTCCGGGTGGAGTGAGGTCGCGTTCGTGCTGGTCGACGGGGACGGCGAGCCGGTCCCTGACCTGGACGTGGTCGCGGACCTGTGGATGCCAGCCCACGGCCACGGCACCACGGACGAGGTGACGGTGCAGGAGACGGCCGCCGGGCAGTACGAGATCCGGGGGAACTACATCATGCCCGGTCAGTGGGAGGTCACCGCGGTGCTCCGGGACGACGTGCCGGACCTCGTCTTCCTCGTCGAGGCGGTCTCGGAGTGATCTCTCTGCGAAACACCCACATCGGGGCGCTGCTGCTGCTGGCTGCCCTGAGCGTGCCCGCCGACGCCGTCGCCGCCGCTTGCTGTGTGCTCGCGGCCCCTGGGCGTTCGGGGCGGTTGCCCGAGGCGGAGGTGTTCGGCGTCCTGGCGGCGTACAGCATGGAGGGTCGCCCCGGCGCGTGGACGAGCAGCGGCGACTTGCGCATGGCGTCCAGTGACCTGCAGTTCAGCCACCGGCTCACCCCGCAGCTGCTGGTGCGTCCCTTCCGCCTCCTGCAGGCCTCGGTCGCGCTGCCAGTGATGCTCAACGCCTCGCGCTTCGGGGGGCAGGAGTACGTCGGAGGCGGGATCGGCGATCTCGCGGTGCTGTTTCGGGTGGAGCCCGTCGCGGTGGGGAGCTTTCGGGCCGCGCCGCCGCTCCCCGGCATCGGTCTGGGCATCAGCGTGCCCACCGGTCGAGCCACGTGGCAGGTGGACTCGGGCAACCCCGCGGCGGTGACCGGGACGGGCTATCTGACCTTCACCCCCGGGTTCACCCTGGACAAGACGTTCGAGGGCGGCTCCATCGGGTGGGACATCTCCGGATCGGTGTCTCCGCCGCGGCCCGGCGACGTCAGCAAGACCATGCCGGGGCTCGGCTTCACCTCGTCGTTCTTCGCGTCGTTCTTCGCCACGACGAAGACCACCGTGACCATGTCTCTGGGCGGACGCGGGGTCACCGCAGGCTGGCGAGGCGGCAAGGCGTTTGGCGCACCGGAGGTCGAACCCTTTGGCGGGGTGGGGCTCGTGCTCGAGCCAAAGCGCCGAAATCGACTCGTGCTGGGGGTTCAGGGCTCGCTGCCCGTGCCGAAGCTCGGCGTGAACCGCGCCGTCACCGTGACCGCGTCGGTGGGGTACTTGTTCTCCGTCGCTCGGGGTATCAAGCCCCTGTGACCGAGCAGCTGACCGACAACGCCACCTCTCCGCCGGTGGACCTCGTCTGGTTGATCATGCTGCGCTGGGCGGCGATCGCCGGGCAGGTGCTGACCATCCTCGGGGTGGAGGCGGGGCTCTCCATCGGCCTGCCGATGCTGCCGCTGTTCTCGATCATCGCGGTCGAGGTGATCAGCAATGTGCTGGCTCAGGTGCGGCTGTCCCGGGGCGACGTCTCGGAGTCCCTGCCCGTCGCCATCCTCGCCGTGGACGTGCTGGCCCTGACGGGGCTCCTGTACTTCTCGGGGGGACCCCACAACCCGTTCAACTTCCTCTACCTCGTCTACATCGCGCTGGCTGCAGTGGTCTTGCGGCCCACGGCGACCTGGGCGCTGGCGGCGCTCTCGGTGGTGTCGTTCGGGGCGCTGTTCGTGGACAGCGTGGCGCTGGATGCGCTCGGCGGACACGGGGGCATGGACCACGGGGGCATGGACCACGGGGGCATGGACCACGGCAGCATGGATCACGGCAGCATGGATCACGGCGGGAGCCCCGCGGTAGACCCCATGGCCCTGCACCTGCGTGGGATGTGGGTGGCGTTCACCGTGGGCGCGGCGTTCATCGTCTACTTCGTCACCCGGGTGAAGTCCGCGCTGGCGTCCCGCGACGTGGCGCTGGCTGCGGCCCGAGACGCGGCCATCCAGTCCGAGCGGCTCGCATCGCTCGCCACGCTGGCGGGCGGGGCGGCTCACGAGCTCGCCACGCCGCTCGGCATCATCGCCATCGTCGCAAAGGAGCTCGAACTGGAGCTCGCCCACCTCGAGGTGCAGGGCACCGCGATCGCGGATGTGCAGCTGATTCGTGCCCAGGTGGACCGCTGCCGCACGGTCCTGGACCAGCTCGCCGTGGACGCGGGAGAGAGCCCGGGCGAGAGCCAACGGACGCTGGCGCTCTCGGAGCTGATCGACGGCTCGCTGGAGTCGATGGGGCGCAGGGATCGAGTGCAGCTCCAGGTCCCAGCCGAGCTGCTCCAGATGCGCATGGTCGGCTACCCCTCGGCGCTTCAGCAGGCGGTGAGGGCCGTCCTGCGCAACGGGCTCGACGCGTCCGCCCCCGATGGGGAGGTCACCCTGACCGCCGCCGCCCACCCCGTGGGACTGCGCATCGTGGTGCGCGACCGCGGCCACGGGATGGCCCCGGTCACGCTCGCCCGCGCGGCGGACCCGTTCTTCACCACCAAAGAGCACGGCGAGGGGATGGGGCTCGGCTTGTTCTTGGGCCGCACCGTCGTCGAGCGAATGGGCGGCTCCCTCGAGCTCGACTCGGCCCCCGGCGAGGGCACGACCGTCACCATCACCCTCCCCACAGAGGCAGCCAATGTCTGAGCACGCCGATGAGACCCGCCCGACCATCCTCGTGGTCGATGACGATGAACTCTTCCGAACCCGCCTCGCCGCTGCGTTTGCGCGCCGGGGCTACGAGGCGCGGGCGGCGTCAGGCTACGGCGAGGCGATGCGCATGGCGCGGGCGGACTCGCCGGAGTTTGCCGTGGTGGACCTACGCATGGATGGACCGTCCGGCCTCGAGCTGCTGCGGGAGCTCAAGGAGAACGACCCGGCGACCCAAGTGGTGATGCTCACTGGCTACGGCAGCATCGCCACCGCGGTCGAAGCGATGCGGCTCGGCGCAACCAACTACGTGCCGAAGCCTGCCGACGCGGACGAGATCCTCGTGGCGTTTGAGCGAGGGGCCGCCCCGCCGCTCGAGGCGTCGCGGGAGTACGACGCGCCCAGCCTGGCGCGCACGGAGTGGGAGCACATCAATCGGGTCCTCGCGGACTGCGGCGGCAACATCAGCGAGACCGCGCGCCGCCTCGACATCCACCGCCGGTCCCTGCAGCGCAAGCTGGCGAAGTACCCGCCCCGGGACTGACCCGCACCGGCCCTTCGCCGGTCGGCTATCGGCCGTCGGGGCCCAGCGAGTCGAAGTCGTCGGGCCCCCCGGCCTCGAACAGCTCCCTCACGCGACTGACCAGATGCTGTGCGCGGTAGGGCTTCTGCAGGAACCCCGCGAGGCCGCGACCCGCGAACCGGCTCGTCGCTTCCCGCTCGTTGAAGCCCGACGACAGCAGCACCCGGACTCCAGGCCGCAAGGCGCGCAGCGCGCGGAAGGTCTCCTCGCCGTCCATGACCGGCATGGTCAGGTCGAGCAGGATGACGCCGAACTCGTCGGGTGAGTCCTGGAACATCTCCAGGGCCTCCGCCCCGTTCTCGGCGACGCTGACCGAGAAGCCTCCACGCTCCAAGGCGATCGTGGCGAGCTGGCGCACGGCGGGCTCGTCGTCCACCACCAGGACCCGGCCGGCCGGTCCTTCGTCGAACGCGAGCAGCGTCGGCACGCTCTGGGAGGTCGCGTGGGTCCCCGACGGGAAGTACGCCTCCACCAGGGTGCCTTGCCCCGCACTCGAGTCCACCCGAATGGCGCCGCTGTGGCCCCGGATGATGCCGAGCACCGCCGCCAGCCCCAGCCCGTGTCCCTCTTCGCGCGTGGTGAAGAACGGATCGAACATGCGCTGCACCACCTCGGGGTCCATGCCGCGCCCGGAGTCGTAGACTTCGAGCACGACGTACTCGCCCGGGCTGAGCTCTCCCGCGGCGACCTTGGTGCGGGTCACGAACCACTCATCCACCCGAAACCGGCGCGTGGTGACACGGATCTGCCCCGGAGCATCCCCGAGCGCATCGACCGCGTTGGTGATCAGGTTCATCACGACCTGCCGAAGCTGCACGACATCGGCGTCCACCGCCGGCAGATACTTGTCGAGGCGAAGGTCCAGCTTCGCGGACTTCGGCACGGCGACGTCGAGCAGGGCCGCCATGTCCCGCACGATCTCCGACAGGTCGACCGGCTCCACCACGAAGCGGCCCCGGCCCGAGTACGCCAGCATCTGCCGGGTCAGGTCGGAGGCCCGCTCCGCCGCGGACTCGATCCGGGCAAGGTGCTCTCGCAGGGCGCTTGGCTCCTCCCCGATCTCGGCGAGCGCGAGCGAGGCGTTGCCCAGCATGCCGACGAGCAGGTTGTTGAAGTCGTGCGCGATGCCGCCGGCGAGCAGCCCCAGGCTCTCGAGCTTCTGGGCCTCGAGGACCCGCGAGTCGAGCCGCTTCTGCTCGAGCTTGCGCCGCTCCGTGACGTCCGAGGCGGTGGCGACGATGCCCATGCGCTGCTCGGGGACCATGGGCTCGAGGCGGATCTCGTAGTTGCGGTCTCCATCCGTGAACTCGCCGCTCGCCGCGGTCCCGCTCAGCGCGATCTCCTGAAGCTCTACCAGCGAAGTGAACTCGCCCGACGTGCCATCCACGTGCGCCGCAGCCACGAGCCGGTCCGACAAGTGGTCCATCACCGGATCGCCCACCACCTCGTCGGGCTCCAGACCGAGCAACTCGAGGTGCGCGCCAGCCACTGCGGTGAAGCGGGCCTGTCCGTCGGTGGCCCAGACGACCCCGGGGAAGGTGTGCAGCAGCACCCGCAGCCACGCCTCGCGATTGCGAAGCTCGCGCTCGGCCGCGTCGAGGGCGACCCGCTGGCCTTTGCGCTCCGTGATGTCTTCGGAGATCCCCAGCAGGTACTTCGGCTCGCCGTCATCGCCGAGCACGGGGATCTTGCGGGTGTGCAGCCACCGGACGCCGCCTGCGGTGTGAATCGGCTCCTCGGCGATGTCGAGCAGCTCCCCGGACGCCAGCACGTCCCGGTCCATCTGGGTGAACGACTCGGCTTCTTCTTGAGGGAAGAAGTCGAAGTCGGACTTGCCGATCAACTCCTCTCGCGACACGCCGAGGAGCTCTTCCATCGCCTGATTGACGCGCAAAAACCGCAGGGTCTTCGCGGATTTGACGAACAGGATGACCGGGAGTTGCTCGACGATGGAGTCGAGGAACCGGGCATCGAGGGTGTTCGGCTCGTCGTGCGCCCCATCTCCCATCCCGCGACCATAGCGGGGGCGTAAGGTTGCGCAATGCACCCCCGCTACCTCCTGCTCCTCGTGCTCGCGTTGCCGACCCTCTCCACGGCCCAGCAGATCGTCGTCTCCCCGTACCTTCAGCTCGCGAGCCCGACGGAGATGACAGTGCGCTGGGAGACCGAACAGGGCTCGGACACCGCGGTGGACTACGGGCCGACCGCCGCGCTGGGCAGCATGGTGGTCGGGGAGTCCTGGGCGTCCGGTGGCGGCACCGTCCTGCACCGGGCCGTGCTGACGGGCCTGAGCCCCGGAGCGACCGTGCACTACGTGGCGAGCAGCGGCAGTTGGGCCTCGGCGAGCACTTCGTTCGTGGTGCCCACCGCCGCGCCGGACAGCGTGCGTCTCGTCGCGGTGAGCGACATGCAGCGGGACTCGTCCAACCCGGACGTGTTCGCCGATCTCATCGCCGACGGCGTGCTGCCGTGGATGGCTGCGAACACCGACGGCGAGCTGCCGGACGCGGTGCAGGCGATGCTGGTGCCCGGCGATCTCGTCGCCACGGGCTGGTCGTACCCCCAGTGGGAGGAGCAGTTCTTCACTCCCGCGGCGCCGCTGATGTCCCGGGTCCCCACCTACCCCGTGCCCGGCAACCACGAGAACGACACCGACTACTTCTTCGACTACTTCGACCTGCCGCTGAACGGCACGCCGGGGTACGAGGAGCACTGGTGGAGCCACGACATTGGCTCGGTGCGGGTGCTCGGTCTCGACAGCAACGGCGGCTACCTCATCGACGAGCAGATCCAGTGGCTCGAGGGCGTGCTCGCCGATTCGTGCGCTGACGCAACCGTGGACTTTGTCATCGCCCAGCTGCACCACCCGTTCAAGAGCGAGCTGTGGACCCCGGGTGAGAACCCGTGGACGGGGCTGGTCGTGAACCGGCTGGAGGACTGGACATCGAGCTGCGGCAAGCCCTCGGTGCACTTGTTTGGTCACACCCACGGGTACTCCCGGGGGCAGTCCCGGGACCACGATCACTTCTGGATCAACGTGGCCAGCGCGGGCGGGGCCATCGACTACTGGGGCGAGTGGCCGCAGCGGGACTACGAGGAGTTCGTGGTGTCGCAGGACGAGTGGGGCTTCGTGGTGATGGAGATGGAGGGCTTGAACTCCGATCCCACCATGCGGGTGCGGCGCATTGGCCGCGGCAACCGCGACATCGCGCCGGCCAACGACACCCGGGATGACGTGACGGTGCGCACGAACAACGGGCCACCGGAGAGCCCGAGCGCGCTGGCGCCGCAGGGCGATGACGCGCCGCGTCCCGAAGAGACGACGCTGGTGGCGTCCGCGTTTGTGGATCCCGATGGCGATCTGCACGGCTCCACCCAGTGGCAGATCGCCACCTCGTGCGACGGCTTTGACACCCCGAGCCTCGATCGCTGGGTGCAGCACCGCAACGAGTACCTGGGCAGCGACCTGAACGCCGACGTGGACCTCACCTCGCTGTTCGTGGACACCCTGGCCTCGGAGGTGGAGTACTGCTGGCGGGTGCGGTACCGCGACCAGTCACTGCGCTGGTCCCCGTGGTCGGCTGGCCAGAGCTTCACCACCGCCCGGGCCTCGTTCACCGACAACCTGCTCGACAACCCCGGCGCTGAAGACGGCGTCGCGGGGTGGACGGTCATCGAGGGCGAGTTCGAGTCTGTGCAGGGCGGCGACTGCGACGCGGGCGAGCCCCACAGCGGCGAGCGCTTCTTTGCCGTGGGCGGGGTCTGTGATGTCTCGGCGTTCGGTGCCGCGAGCCAGTCCGTGCCCTTGGGCCTGTGGAGCAGCCAGGTGAACGCTGGCCGGGCCACGGCGCGCTTGCGGGGCTGGATGTCGGACTGGGGCGGCGACGACGAGCCGGCCATGCAGATGATCTTCCTCGACGGCAGCGATGGCGAGCTCGGCCGCGGGGTGCGCATGGCCATGACCGAGGCGTCCTGGCAGCAGTTCACCGACACCGCGCCGGTCCCCGTAGGCACGGCGCGCATCGAGGTGCGTCTCGAGGGCACCCGAAACGCCGGCAACGACAACGACTCCTACGTGGATGACCTCGAGCTGCAGCTTCAGTTCGCGGCGGAGACTGGGGACGACGACGACGCCGCTGGCGACGACGACGACGACGACTCCGCGGACCCGGTCGCGGACGGCTGCGGCTGCGCGGCGAGCGGCGCCTCGCCGAGCGCGGCGTGGAGCCTTTGGGTGCTCTGCCTGGTCGCGCTGAGCCGGCGCCGAGAGCCACGCCGCGCCTGAGCCCGTATCCTGCCGCCGCTCCATGCTCCGCATCCTTCACACGTCTGATTGGCACCTTGGCCACACGCTGCACGACATGTCGCGCGGGCGTGAGCACCGGCTGTTCTTCGAGTTCCTCTACGCGGTGATCCGGGAGCACGCCGTGGACGTGTTGCTCATCGCGGGCGACATCTTCGAGACCGCCAACCCACCGGCGGCCGCACAGAACGACTGGTACTCGTTCATCGCCACCGCCCACGGCCGCTACCCGAGCCTGGACATCGTGGTCATCGGCGGCAACCACGACTCCGCGGCGCGCCTGGACGCAGCCAACCCGCTGCTGCGCGGGCTCGGCAGCGGCGCCCGAGGCGGCGGACGGGTGCACGTGCTCGGCGGGCTGCCGCGCAAGGAGTCGGGGCGCCTGGACATGTCGAGGTTGGTGGTGCCCGTGCGCAACCAACACGGGGTCGCGGCCTGGGTCTGTGCGGTGCCCTTCCTGCGTCCCGCCGACCTGCCCCGGCCCGACGAGGCCGCCCGCCGCCACGACGACGATCTCATCGACGGCGTGTGGCGCACCTACGACGAGGTCATCGCCGAGGCCCGGACCCGCCGCGCGGACGACGCCGCCATCATTGCCATGGGGCACTGCTACATGGCCGGCGGCGCTCTGTCGGAGCTGAGCGAGCGCAAGATCCTGGGCGGCAACCAGCACGCCCTGCCCGCGACCATGTTCGGTCCCGAGGTCGCCTATGTGGCGCTGGGGCATCTGCACAAGGCCCAGAGCGTCGGAGCAGACCACGTGCGCTACTGCGGCTCGCCGATCCCGCTGTCCCTGGGGGAGCGGGACTACGAGCACCAGGTGCTGCTGGTGGACTTCGACGGCCCCTCGTTCGCTCGGGCGCGGCCCATCCCGGTGCCTCGCCGCATTGAGATCCTGCGCATCCCCGCCCAAGGCGCGGAGCTCGCCGAGCACGTGCTGAGCGCCATCGCGGAGCTGCCCGACGACGCCGGGCTCGGAGAGATGGACGATCTCGGCCCCGCGGCCAACGACACCCCGTCTGGGTGGAGCGTCGGCCAGCTCTCGCTCATCGGCTCGGCCACGGACGCGGGTCCAGCCACCTCGCCGCTGGCGCCCCCGCCCAGCACCACCGGCGCGCCCATCGATCGCCCGCTGCTCGAGGTGCACGTGCTGCTGCAGCTCCCCGATCCGGCGCTGCGCCGCACCATCGAAGAGGCGCTGGTGGGCAAGCACGCGCGGCTGGTCAAGCTCAGCGTGACCTACCACAGCGAGCAGGCCGCGCCGCAGCCCCCGGCTCGCCAGAACCTGCGCGATCTGGAGCCCGACGAGGTGTTTCGCCGCTGCTACGACCGCACGTTTGACGCCGACCCTCCGCTGGAGCTGCTGGCTGCGTTCTCCGAGCTGATCGACACCCTGCATCAGGAGGAGCGGTGAGGATCCTGGCTGTGGGGTGGGAGAACCTCGCCAGCCTCGCCCAGGGGCCGGCTCCCGAGCACCCCGGTGGCGAGCGCCTGCTGCGACTGGATGAGCCGCCGCTGTCCCAGGTGGGCGTGTTCGCCATCACTGGGCCGACGGGGTCGGGCAAGAGCACCATCCTCGATGCCATCTGCCTCGCGCTGTTCGACAGCACGCCGCGCCTCGGCAAGCGTGGCGGCGTCAAGGTCGGCCGCACCAGCGACGACGCGGAGCTCGCGTCCTTCGACACGCGCAACCTGCTCCGCCGCGGCACCGGCGCGGGCAAGGCGATCTGCGTGTTCGAGGGCCGCGACGGCAAGCAGTACCGGGCGACGTGGTCGGTGAGGCGGGCCCGCCAGGCGCCCGGCGGCCGCTTCCAGAAGGTCGAGATGGAGCTGCGGGAGGAGGGCGGCGCGCCCATCGGCCGCACGAACTCGGAGGTCCAGGCGGAGATCGTGGATCGGTTGGGGCTCGACTTTGACCAGTTCAGGCGCTCGGTGTTGCTTGCCCAGGGCGAGTTCGCGGCGTTCCTGGTGGCGGACGAGTCGGAGCGGGCGGAGCTGCTGGAGAAGGTGACCGGCACGTCTCTGTATGCCCGGATCGGGCGGCAGACGTTTGAGCGGGCGAGCCTCGAGGAGCTGGCGCTCGACCAGTTGCGGCGGGATCTGGAGGGGCTGGGACTGCTCGACGCCGAGGAGAGACGCGAGCTCGGCGAGACACTGAGCTGGCTGCGCTTCGCCACGGACCAAGCGGACTTCGCGCTGGGGGAAGCCCGGGAGACGCTGCGAAGACACGCGGAGCTCGACGCCCTGCGGACCCGAAGCGAGGCGGCGGACGCTGCGGCCATCGAGGCGGGTGCGGCGTGGGCGGCGGCGGAGCCCGACGTGAGTCGGCGGGATCGGCTGCGGTTGGTGAAGGAGCACGGCGCGGCGCTGAGCGCGCACGACAAGGCAGCGCGAGGGCTTCAGACCGCCGGTGCGCAGGTGGTGGTGCAGGAAGGGGGCCACGTCGCTGCGGTGGTGTCGCGAGACGCTGCGGTCCTGGGTTGGCATCGGGCGGCGGTTGCGGCGGTGGCCGCGCGGAGCGCAGGAGTTGCGGCGGCGCGAGGCAGGCTCAGCGCGCTGCTGGCCGAGCGCGCAGCGGCGGCGAGCGAGCTGGCCGGGCGCGAGGCGGACGCGCAGCTCGCGGCCCAGTGGGACGCGCTGGACGGGCAGCTGGCGGCCGCCGAGCAGGCGGTGCGGCGGCTGGCCCAGGGGAGCGTGGACGAGGAGCGGTTGGCGGCGCGACTGGAGGCGGCCCACGCCGCGCTGGCCGAGCGCGAGCGGGAGGTGGTCGCGGCGACCGAGGCCGTGGTCGCGGCGGAGGCTGCAGAGACCCGGGCTCGCAGCGCCCTGTCGAGCGGGGATCCCGCGGCGGCGTTGGCCGAGGCTGTGGACCAGGAGGCGCGCCTCGGGCGGCTGGTGGAGCTGCAGCGTCGTGCAGACGCGGTGCAGCGAGGGGTGGCCCGAGCCGACGCCGAGGTGGCGGCAGCCCGGGAGCGCGGACAGGTGGCGCAGGGCGCAGGCGACGCGGCCCGCGGGCGGGCGGCGACGGCGCAGTTGGAGCTGCCCGGCGCGGAGTCCGCCCTGCGGCGGGCCCGCTCCACGGCGGAGCTAGCCCAGCATCGCCCGGACCTGGTGGACGGCGAGCCTTGCCCGCTCTGCGGCGCTGAGGAGCACCCGTTCGCTTCGCAGACCCCGGACGTGGCGGCCTTGCTCGATGACCTGGAGAGCCACGTGGGCGAGCTGCGCAAGGCAGTCGCGGCCGAGAACGCTGCGGCGTCCGCTGCGAGCGCGCGGGTGGGGCTGGAAGCACAAGCAGCGGAGCGGGCGACGTCTCAGGGCGATGAGCGCCGCGCGGAGCTGGCCCAGATCGGCGCGGAGTGGGCGGAGACGGCGGGCTCGCTCGACGGGGTGCCGGGGATCGACGCGCCTGGCGCAGGCGAGGCCCTGGCCGTGGCCCGCGAGGCCCAGGCAGCGGCGGTCCACGCGGCGAAGTCCGCGCTGGCGGCGCGCCGGGCGGCGGAGGCCTCGGCCCAGGCCTTGAGCGAGAAGTGCAAGGTGGCCCGGGCGTCTCTGGATGACGCGCGTGGGCGCCGGGACACCGCGCAGCGCGCCGTGTTGGCGGGGCAGAAAGCGGAGCAGGAGGCCGCGCGGCGGCAGGCGGAGGACCGGGCGCGCATCGCATCGCTGCAAGCGGGGCTCGGGGACGAGGACGCGGCGGCGTTCTGCGATGAGCCGGGGGCGGTGCGCGCGCGCTTGGCGGAGCGGGTGCGAGCGGTGCGGGAGCTTCAGGCGCGGTGGACGGCGCTGGGCGAGCGGGCGACCGACGCGGAGTCGTCGGTGGCCGCGGCGAGCACGACCCTGGCGGTGGCCGAGGAGCGGCAGGGCCGGGTGGGGGAGATGCTGGTGGAGCTGAGCCTGGGCGGCAGCCCGGGCGATGCGGGGGGCGAGCCGACGCTGAGCGAGCGGGCGTTGAGCGAGCCGGAGGCGGCGGGGGAGGCGGAGCGCGCGCTGGCCGCGGAGCGGGCGGCGGCGCGGAGCGCGGAGCGGGCGCGCTCGGTGGTGGGGGAGCGCGAGGCGGCCGCGGCCGATGCGCGCAGCGCGTTGGACGCGGTGCTGGAGCTCTTGGCGGTGGACGAGGAGAGCCTGCGCGGCGAGGTGGCGGAGCTGCCGCTCTTGCCGGCGCTGGAAGCGAGGCTGGGGCAGCTCGAGACCGCGGCGAAGACCGCCGACGGAGTCGCCCGGGATCGGCGCAGTCACCTGGCCGAGCGCCACGCGCGCCGGGGGCCTCCGCTGACGCCGAGCGAGGCCGTCGAGGTGTTGTGGCTGCTCGCGGGTCCCGGCGAGGACGAAGGCCCCCGCGCGACCGCGGTGCGTGCGGAGCACGCGGGGCGCGCGCGGCATGAGGAGCTGGGGAGGCTGGAGCAGCGGTTGGCCGCCGACGACGCCGTGGTCGCCCGGGGCGACGCTCTGCTCGCCTCCATCGTCGTGCAGGAAGGCACAACCAAGCTGTGGGCCACGATGCGCGAGCTCATCGGCGACGCTCAGGGCCGCAAGTTTCGCTCGTTCGCCCAGAGCCTCACCCTCGACCTCCTGCTGACCGAAGCCAACCTGCACCTCGTCGAGCTCGAGCCGCGCTACCGCATCGAGCGCGCGCCGCCGGCCGACGGCCGGGCGCTGCTGGCGCTTCAGGTCGTAGACACCGACATGGGTGATGAGATCCGCCCGACCTCGTCGCTGTCCGGCGGGGAGGGCTTCCTCGTGTCGCTGGCGCTGGCCTTGGCGTTGTCGTCGCTGTCTGCCGACGGCAACACGGTGGGCTCGCTGTTCATCGACGAGGGCTTTGGCACCCTGGACGAGAAGACGCTCGAGACCGCGCTGTCCGTGCTCGAAGCCCTGCAGGCCGGCGGCCGCCAGGTGGGCATCATCTCCCACGTGCAGAAGCTCGCTGAGAACATCGGCGCGCAGGTGGTGGTGCAGCCCGAGGCGCCCGGTCTGTCTCAGGTCAGCGTGGCGGGCCCTGGGTACTCCTAGGAGTACCCAGGACTCCGCAGGAGCTCTTAGGAGTTCTTGGCCGCAGCCTGCTTCGCGATGGCGGACGCGGCGTAGCCGAAGTTCCCGTCCTGCAACGCCTTGGCGATCGCCTGGGGGATCAGGGACTCGGCCTCGATGACGCGGGCGCGCGCCGCGGCGACGTGGGCGATGTTCTCCTGCTCGACAGCCACCGCCATCGTGCGGCGAGACTCGGCTTCGGCCTGAGCGATGCTCTTGTCCGCCTGGGCCTGGTCCATCTGGAGCTTCGCGCCGATGTTCGCGCCCACGTCGACGTCCGCGATGTCGATGGACAGGATCTCGAACGCGGTGCCCGAGTCCAGGCCCTTCTCCGCGACGACCTTGCTGATCATGTCGGGATTCTGCAGCACGTCCTTGTGGCTCTCAGACGAGCCGATCGTGGTCACGATGCCTTCGCCCACCCGGGCCAGGATCGTCTCTTCCCCAGCGCCGCCGACCAGTCGGTCGAGGTTGGCGCGCAGGGTGATCCGGCAGACCACGATGACCTGGATGCCGTCCTTGGCGACCGCGGCGACCCGCGGGGTCTCGATCACCTTCGGGTTCACCGACATGCGCACGGCTTCGAGCACGTCACGGCCTGCGAGATCGATGGCGGCGGCCCGGGCGAAGGGGAGGTGGATGCCCGCCTTCTCCGCCGAGATCAGCGCACGCACCACGTGATCGACGCTGCCGCCGGCGAGGAAGTGGGCCTCGAGCTCGCTGACCGGGACGTTGATCCCGGCCTTCACCGCAGCGATGAGCGGGTCGACGATCGAGGCGGGCGAGACGCGGCGAAGCCGCATGGCGACGAGCTGCCCCATTCCGACGGGCGCACCGGAGAACGTGGCCGCGATCCACAGGCGGACGGGCACGAAGTGCAGGAACAGTGCGAGGCCGGCGAGACCGATGACGAAGAGGACGATGATGCCCATGAGAGGCCTCCAGAGGCGCGAGTCCCCAACGCGGTCGCGAGTCACTCACCCAGTGGGGAAACCTGGAGGCGAACACACCGTGCCTGAGAGCGGACCGTCACGCTACCCCCACACCAGCGAGCCGATGATGAACGCTGCGAGCCCCATCAGGACCCAACCGGTGCCGCGCGATCCATGGGCGATGAGCCGGGGCGAGAGGCGCCCTCTGGCTCGCCGCACGAGCGACGGTACGCAGCTGAACCAGCCGCCAGAGCCGAGCCCCGCCCCGAGCCCAAACGCGAGCGCGCTCTCGTAGCCCGGGCTGCCCCAGCCGGACGAGAGCACCGCCGTCGCGGCCACGGACCACGTGGCGAGGAATGTTGGGTTGAGCAGGGCGAGGCCGAAGCCGAGCAACACCCCGCCCCAGAAGCCGCTCCCGCCATCGTCGCCGGGCGCGGCGGGCTTCGGCCACCCGAGCGCGAAGGCCAGCCCGAGACCGAGGAGGACAACGCCCGTGATCCCGCGGGACGCGTCTGCCACCAGCGGGTAGCGGACGAGCAGCTCTCCGGTCCCCCACCACGCAGCCGTCGCGTACAGCGCCTCCGCGCCACCGACCCCCAGCGCGATGCCCCGGGCGCCCGCGTACCGCCCCGCCATGGAGCGAGCGAGGACCAACGCCGACACCGGCCCCGCCACCGGAATCGCGGAGACGAAGCCGAACAGGAGCCCCGCGAGGAAGGGAATCATGGACGGTCCCCTTCGCCAGGGTTGGTGTTCGGAGCGCACAGTGTCATACCTGTGCCCTCGCGCCCGCTCCCGGGAGGAGCGAAGAACTCCATGTCCCAAAGCCCCCCCGACTCTACGCCCAAACCCCCTGGCCCCTTGGCCCTGGTCGCGTGGAGCGTCTCCGGCTACTTCTACGCGTTCTCGTACGGGCCCCTGGCGCACCAACTCGACGCCGATCTGATGGCGTATGTGGGGCCGGCGCTGATCGGCGCCACGGTCGCGGACTGCGGCTGCGGACCCGGCGTCGTCACGGCGAAGCTCGTCGCGGGTGGGGCGGGACACGTCTATGCGATCGACGCGAACAGCAAGATGCTCTCTCAGGTGGAGCCGGGTCCCAAGGTCACCATCGTCAAGGCGACGATGGAGTCGCTCCCGCTGGACAGCCTGCCGGGCGCGCACGCCGAGCGTGGACTCGACCTCGTGGTGTTCAAGCGCAGCCTCTACATGACCAGGGACGTGGCGTTGCTGGTGCTCCGCCACGCATACGCCGCGCTGCGCCCCGGAGGACGCATCGTGATCGTGCATCCGGAGCGCAGCCTGCTGCGGTACGCGTTCGGCGCCCCCCGTCGCCTGCGCCGGCACACGCCGTACCACCTCTTCAACCGCAGCATCAGCAAGGTGGGCGAGTTCGTCGGTGTGGAGAGCTACACCCTGCACACCCCGCAGGAGCTGCTCACCCTCGCCCGCGAGGTCGATCCGCACGCCGCTGCCGAGGAGATCCCGACCGCCCAGCAGGCGTTTGTCATGGTGGCGATCGTGCGGCCCACAGACCACGCGTGACGGGTCCGCCCGCACCTGTGTCCCCCGGTGGGGCGGCGCCGCCTCTCCTGGCGCCAAGGTGCTGCAAGCTGCTCGTCAACCGCCGCGCCGGCCGGAACGCCACCCACCCCGTCCAGAGCGCCGCCATTATCCGTGCCTACGAGCGTCTCGGGGAGGTGTCGACGGTCGAGGCGCTCTCGGGGCTCGACGCGCTGCTCCGGCGCTGGAAGGACGAGGGCGTCGATCTGCTCGCCCTCTCCGGGGGCGACGGCACGATGCAGCGCGCTCTGGAGGCCATGCTCAGGATCTGGGGAACGGCCCCCCTGCCTCGGCTGCTGTTCCTCGATGGCGGCACTGCGGGCTTGGTGCCGCGGTCGGCGGGCGTCGGCAGCTCGCTGGACGCCGTGGCTCGGGTGGGGGTCGCCATCGAAACAGGGCGCCCCGTGCCTGTGCGTGCGTTCCCCACCCTCCGCGTGGGGGGGCGACCGGCGTTCACAGTGGCGATCGGCTCCTTCAAGCGCATGGCGGAGGAGTACGTAGTCCGGGGGCGACGCGGCGGCGGAGATCTCCCCCGACTGGGGTTCAAGCTCTTCGGGAGTTGGCTGGCCTGCGGACCGTTTGCGGCTCGGATGCTGGAGCCGCTGTCGTACGACGTGCAGCTCGACGGGGAGGAGGTTGCGCCGGGCGGGCTCACCGGCGTGCACATCTCGGTGTTGGACCGGTTTCTCGGCGCCGCCTATCGCCGCCTCGATCTCGGCCGCCGCGATCTGCGGGTCGTCGCGCTGGCGCCCATGACCCGCAGCGCGATGGTCGGCGGCCTGCTCCCCTTTGGGCTGGGGGTCGGCCCGCTGCCCCGCGCCATGCGGGTCACGGCTGCCAGCGGCGTCACCCTGCGGGCCGACAGCCCCATCCGCTACATGGCCGACGGCGAGTTCTACGAGGGCGAAGGGCCCCTGCGCATCGAGCCGGGCATCGAGCTCTCTGTCGTGCGATGGACGGGGAAGGTCGCCGCGGTCTGAGCTTGACATTGCGCCGCCCAGGCCCGATAACGACGCCGCGACCCTTCGTCGCACGTTTTCGGACTGCGTGCACGTCTCCCGCTCCTGGTGAGACGAACCCTTCGAGACCGCTCTCTACCGAGCCTCGCCCCAGCGCGCGTTGCAGGCTCTCCCCGGCCCCGTCCCCGTATGGACGAGGGGTCCGGTTTCTCATTCTTTCTGAGACACACATGACCACTACGACCTTCTCCGACCTCGATCTGCACCCGGCGCTCCTCGCCGCCGTCGCCGACCTCGGCTTTACCCACCCCACCCCCATCCAGGCCCAGGCCATCCCCCCGCTCCTTCAGGGGCGAGACGTGCTCGGCGTCGCCCAGACCGGCACTGGCAAGACGGCGGCCTTCGCGCTGCCCATCCTCCAGCGCTTGACGGAGGCGGCTGCGTCGCGTCCTGGCCGGGCGCGGGTCCTCATCCTCACTCCCACCCGGGAGCTCGCGATTCAGATCGACGAGCAGTTCGAGGCCTTCGGAAAGGGTCTGCGCTCGTCGCACACCGTGATCTTCGGCGGCGTCAAGCAGGGCAAGCAGGTGCGCGCCATGAGCAGGGGCGTCGACGTGCTGACCGCGACTCCCGGCCGGCTCCTCGACCTGATGAGCCAGGGACTCGTGCACCTCGATGAGGTCGGCATCCTGGTGCTGGACGAAGCGGACCGGATGCTCGACATGGGCTTCATCCGTGACGTGCGCAAGATCGTGGCGACCCTGCCGACCAAGCGCCAGACGCTGTTCTTCTCCGCGACGATGCCCGACGCCATCACCCAGCTCTCCAAGACGCTGCTACACGACCCGGTACGGGTCGAAGTCACCCCTCAGTCCACCACCGTCGAGCGCATCGATCAGTCCGTGCTCCTGGTGGAGAAGAGCGACAAGTCGGCCTTGCTCGCGTCGGTGCTCGAGGATCGCGAGATCCGGCGGGTCCTCGTCTTCACCCGCACCAAGCACGGTGCGAACAAGGTGGTGAAAAAGCTCGGCGTGGAGCGCATCTCGGCCGCCGCCATTCACGGCAACAAGTCGCAGAGCGCTCGCCAGCGGGCGCTCCAGTCGTTCAAGGACGGGCAGACCCGGGTGCTGGTCGCGACGGACATCGCGGCCCGCGGCATCGACGTCGATGGGATCAGCCACGTGATCAACTTCGACCTGCCGAACATCCCCGAGAGCTACGTGCACCGGATCGGGCGCACCGCCCGGGCGGGAGCCGACGGCATCGCCATCTCGTTCTGCGACGCGGACGAGCGCGGCTACCTGCGGGACATCGAGCGCCTCACCGGAGAGAAGCTGAGCATCGTCAAGGGTCACCCCTTTGAGTCCTCGGTCCCGCTGGGCGCGCGGCGGTCGGGTCCCGCGCCGCACCAGCAGCAGCGGCGCCGCCGAGGCGGAAGCGCCCGTCGCTGAGTCGTTGATGGACTGAGGCCCCGAGGGGGGCCTCAGGTCAACAGCGGCAGCATCTGCTGGGCCAGTCCCAGCACCAGCATGAAGCCGCACAGGTCGGTGATGGTGGTGAGCACCGGGCCAGACGCGAGGGCGGGGTCCACGCCGAAGCCTTTGAGCAGCAGGGGCACGCTCCCCCCGATCGACACGGCCAGCACCGTGTTGATCGCCAAGGCGGCGCCCGCGACCACGCCGAGCCAAGGGTTCCCCTGCCAGAGGAACGCGACGCCACCGAGGATGACCCCGAGCGCGAGTCCGTTGACGATTCCGACGGAGACCTCCTTGCCCAAGACGTGCCACACGTCCCGCGGCTGGGCCACGCCGAGCGACAGCTCCCGCATGGAGACAGCCACTGCCTGGTTCCCCGAGCACCCGGACATGTCCGAAATGATGGGGAGCAGCACCGCGAGCGCGATGACCGCCTGCAGGGTGTCCTGATAGAGCGCGATGACGCTGGCGGCGAGCACGTTGAGCACGATGTTGATCGAGAGCCACTGAAGCCGACGTCGCGCTCGGATAGGCAGCGGCATGGACCGGAGCTCCTCGCCGCCTACGATGCCGGCGTGCTTGAGGTGGTCGCGGCTGGCCTCTTCGCCCACCGCCTCCTCGACGGCGGCGCGCCGCACCACGCCGACCAAGATCCCGTTGTCCGTCACTGGCAGGCCGAAGAACGATGCGCCGTCGAAGACGTCGCTGAGCTCCTCCAGCGTCGCGCGGGCGTCCACGGCGACCGGGTCGGGGATCATCAGCTCGGCGGTCGTCGCGCCAACTCTCGCCAGGAGCAGATCCCGCAGCCGCAGCACGCCGCGGAGCGCGCCGCCATCATCGAGCACGTAGACGTACTGGACGTGGAAGTCCCGGTACGCCTCCGCATGAGCGCGCAGCTGCTCCACGACCTCGTCCACCGTCGAGGACGCGGACACCGACGCGTACTCGACGACCATCAAGCCACCGGCGCTCTCGTCGTCGTAGGCGGACAGCGCCTCGATGCCGGCTGCCTCTTCGGCGGGCAGCTGGGCCATGACGGCGGCGGCGTCGTCGGGCTCGAGACCCCGCAGGATGTCCACCTCGGTGCTCCGGGGCAGCTCAAGCAAGACATCGGCGGCATAGGCCGCGCTCAGGTGCTCGACGACCTCGGTGGCCTGAATGATCGAGAGCACCTCGATGAGGTCCGCTGCCTCGCTGGCGCCCATCGCGACGAGCACTTGCTCCTGCTCTTCACCGTCGAGGTGGGCCAGGGCGCGCGCGACGTCACCGGCGGTCAGCGAGTGGGCGAACTCGGTGAGGCCGCTCAGGTCGTTCGCTTCTGCGTACTCGAGCAGTAGGGCCCACGGGCGGTCGGAGTTGGGGCGGGTAGTCATGGCGGCGCTCCTCGTGGTCTGCGCCGGGTCCGGCGCCTTGCGGGGCGGCAGGATCCAGGCTCCAGGGCCCGGGCGCCAGCCAACGCTTAGGATTCCTGTTTGAGACCGGGGCAGAGCACACTCGCGGGTAGAGTCTCCGTCCCCCAACCCCCTGGAGCACATCATGGACCTCGGTGCATTCTCGATCAGCCTCGCCGTCAAGGACATCGCAGCCAGCAAGGCCTTCTACGGCAAGCTCGGCTTCGAAGAGATGGGCGGGAACGCCGAGCAGGGCTGGCTCATCCTGAACAACGGCAGCAAGGTCATCGGCCTGTTCCAAGGCATGTTCCCGAACAACATCATGACGTTCAACCCTGGGTGGGGGCAGGACGCGCAGCCCACGGATACCTTCACCGATGTGCGCGAGATCGCAGCGATGCTTCGGGCTGACGGGCTCGAGCTGGCCGACGACACCACGGGCAAGAGCGAAGCCGGCCCGGCGTCGTTCGCGGTCACTGATCCCGACGGGAACGCGATCCTCTTCGACCAGCACCGGTAGCGGGCGCAGAGGAGGAGCGAGGGTGCCCGGAGAACCCATCGCCGCTTCCCTCGTCGGTCACGGGTCTCGCAAATCGCGCCGCCACATGATCCGGTACTCGCCGATCACCTCGACCTCGACATAGCGCTCGTGCAGGTAGTCGAACACCGGCGGGGCGGCGGCCTTGAGTCGGACCTCGGGGCCCTCCATGGAGTCGTCGAGGAAGGCGGCGACCGACGGCCGGCTGCGCTCGAGGCGGTCGAGCAGATCTTGTTGGCGGGCGGGCGCGCCTGCGACGTAGAGCACCCCCACATAGCCGGTGCCGTCTGGGCGGCCCGTCAGCGCGTGCAGCAGCGGCTGGTTGGTGGGGACCCACAGAGGCCCGGGCGGGGCCTCGGCGATGGCCCGCAGCACAGGGCCCACCTCCTCGATCTCGTAGTCGGACACGCGCAGGACGCCGGCCGCGGTGTCCATGCGGAAACCCCGATCCATGGGGATCGTGAACGAACCGGTGTACACCGAGCCGTAGTGGCTACGCAGGGTGTTGGTCACCAGCAGAGCGGGGATCAGGAGGGCGAGCCCCGCGGCCCACCGCGCACTCGGTCGAGGCACCCGCGCCGCGACGACGGCCGCGCTCACCCACAGCAGCGGGCCGGCCTGCAGGAGATGACCAAACTCGGGCTTGAGCCGCACCTGGTTGCTGGTGAGCAGACCGAGCAGCAGGAGCAGCCACAGGCCGCGGTTCTCTCGCTCGCCGCCTCGCAGGAGAAGCCACAGCAGCGCCCCGAGGATGGGCAGCGGCAGCCAGAGCAGCGCGCGGTCGAGCGACGGGTGCACGAGGAGCTCTCCCAGGTTCGGCATGATGGGCGAGGAGATGGTGTGGTTGGCCACGATGTCGTGCCACACCTGTCCGGCCACGGTCCCGAGCACCCCCGCGGAGAGCAGCCAGCCGAGCACCAGCATGGCTCCGAGCATCGGCGCGATCGAGCCGAGCAGGAACAGCCGAGCCTTGCGCTGCTGCCAGGCGATGAGCAGCAGCGCGCAGGCCCCGTAGAGGCCCAGATCGACGCGAAAGCACGCCGCGAGCGCGATCACGCCGCCAAACAGCACCGCGAACCGGTCCCGAGGGGACCGCTGCAGCACGACGGCGCCGAGCGCGATGCTCAGGGTGCCGAAGAGAAAGAAGCCCTTGTGCAGCGGCCCCGGCGCCAGCAGCAGAACCGCCGGCGCGAACAGCATCCACGGGGTCCACCGCGAGTCTGGACCAGGGCTCAGCAGGCTGCGGCTCAGCTCCAGGACCAGGGCCGAGATCCCGATCCGCAGCGCGATGAAGACGGCGTAGGCGATGGGCAGCGGAGCGAGCCCGAACACGGTGCTGAGCCCTGCGATCAGCACGTACCGCCCCGGCCCGTAGCCGTTGACCACGAAGTCCGCGCCAGGCGTGCGCCCGTCGAGGAAGGCCTGCACGTAGAAGAGCAGCTCGCCCAGGTCGTAGAGCATCAGCCCGCGGGCGTAGTGAGGCACAAAGACGAGCAGCGTGAGGCACGCCAGCGCCCCGTGAAGTCCCAGCCGCACACGCGCGCTCATGAGTGGCCACCATGGGTCCGGCGGCGCCAGGCCTTGACGATGACGGCGGCCCAGCCCAGCGCGGCGAGCAGCGAGGCCACCAGCCCGAGGATCTGCGGCCACGGCCGGTAGCGCAGCACCACGTCGTGCCGGCCCTGGGGGAGTGTGAGCGCGAGCAGGCCGCTGTCCGATCGCTGCACGGTGCCCACGTCGCTGATGAAGCCCGGCAGATACGCCTGGTTGATGACCACGCGCCCCGGCCCGGGGAGCGAGACCTGCAGGGAGATCCGGCTCGACCCCGTCGTGACGTGCTCGATCTCGCCCGGACCGTCCACCCACGCCTCTCCGCGGTAGCCAGCCGCGGGCAGGACAGCCCCGCTCGACGTGACGTAGTGGCTGGGATGGGTTGGCTCGGGGAGCTCCAGGGTGCCGTACCAGTCGATGGTGGCCACGCCGTGCAGGGCGTTGTCGTACTCCCGAGCGGCAGGGGGACGGCGCCGCTCGCGCAGCCGATGGCGCAGGGACCAGCGCTCGATCGTCTCAGGGCTCTCCTCGGCCCAGCTCTCATGACCGATCTGCTTCACCGCCACGCAGTCATCGCAGCTCCAGGGCGGCATGGGCTCCGCGAAGCGGTCCGCCCAGATCGGCGCGTTCTGCAGCAGCGGCCACAGCAGGCTCGCGAGCAGGACTGCGGCCCCAGCTCGCCCCATGCCCCGGGCTCGGCTCTGATCGAGCACGGCCCCGGCGCCCATGCCGGCGAGCAGCACGGCGGGCAGCAGGATGAAGAAGTTGTAGTACTTCACCGGCTGGGAGAGGGAGTGAAAGCGCGGCAGCCCTCCCGCGAGGAGGAAGTGCAGGTCGGGCAGGAGGTGGGGGCCCATGCATACCGCCGTCGCCCCCAGGAACAGCACCGAGGGACGGGTCTCCCGGGTTCGCGCCGCCACCGCCAGACCCAACAGCACGAAGACGAGGACCCCGGGAGTCAGGCCCAGGTACTCATACTCACGGGTCGCGGAGCGGCGGTCGATGGGCTCCAGCAGCTCTCGCCCCTGGGGTGGATCGGGAGGAGAGACGTAGTCGCCTTGGGCTGGGGCACGCTGGGCCAGGCCCACCAGCAGGTCCTGCGCGCTGGAGTAGAAGTGCTCGTCGTGTCGCTCGGGATCGAGGGAGGCGCCGAGCCCGCGGCCAGGCGCAGGGGCGGGCCACGCGCTCGGCGGCAGGTTGTCGGCGTGGGCGTAGCTCGCGTCTGCGAGCAGCGGAGCTAGCGCGACGAGCTTGCCGATCCCCAGGGTCCCGACGATGAGCAGCGCCCCTCCCCAGGCGAGCAGCGCGGGGCGCAGCGAGGTGAGGAACGGACGGAGCGCGGGGGCAAAGAGCCCCGCGGCGCCGACCAGGCTGAGCAACACGCCGCCCCACGCGTCGTAGCGGTGGTGCAGCGCGAGCCCTGCGGTGATGGTGAGCAGCGGCAGCCACGGCAGCAACTGCGCGCGCCACGGCGCGGCGCGGGTGTGGGCGGCGTGCCCCCACAGCGCCACAAAGAGGAACCCCACCGTCGCGACGAACGCATTCCCGCCCTGCTGCAGCAGGAGCAGCAGCAAGAACCCGGCCCCGATGCGCTCCTCGGGAGAACGAGGCGCCAACAGCAACGCCAGCGCGCCGGGCGCAGCCATGTACAGCGCCTGGGGATAGAACCCGACGAGCATCATCGACGGCAGCCAGCCGGACACCGCGAAGGCGGCGGCGGCGAACGCGGTGGCCTCGTCCGAGAGACCCAGCCAGTCTCGGCCCAGTCGCCAGACCCCCCAGGTTCCGAGGGCGAGCAGGAGCAGCAGGTTCAGCTTCACTCCGCCGACCGGACCGAGGGCCAGCACGGGGAGCAGTGTCGGCGCCCACGACCCGTCAAACGGCTGGCCGAGGGTGGGATAGCCGCCACCGATCAAGTGGGAGCGCAGCGGGAACGCGCCCTCCTCCAGCAGCGTCTTGCGCGCGGCGAGGTCGAAGAAGCGGTCGGTGAGCCAGTCGTTGTCGCGGTAGGAGTCGCCGCTCAGGAACCCGCCTGGCGCGGCGATCATCGGCGCGCAGAAGAGGACGAGCAGAGCGCACACCAGGAGGGGGAGCCGCGAGCTGGTCCTCAGGGAGGTCGTCACCGGGCGGAGTGTACCCGCGCGCTCAACGCAGCCACTCTTCCAGGTCCACGGTCATCACTCCGCACATGCCTCCGGCGACCAGGGTGCGCTCGTCGAGCAGGTCGATGTCTCGCACCCAGCCACCCAGCCGGAGCTGGCCGACCAGGCCGCGCTGCTCGTGCACGGCGTAGAGCGTGCCGTCGTAGGTGGACGCGGTCAGCCATGCCTGGGGAGCCTTGACGATGGGGCGCAGTCCCCACCCGGCCCGCACGGAGGAGCGGGGGCGCAGGGTGTCGGCGTCCACGAACAGCACCTGCCCGGCGATGAAGCGCGGCACGGCGAGCACGTGGGAGGCGGGGTCGGCGCCGAGCCCCCAGTTGAACGAGCCGACGAAGGTGCGCGCGATGGTGGTGAGGGTCGCGGGGTCGATCTTGACGAGGTAGGGGTGGCTCCAGAGCGACACAGCGAACCACCCGGTGCCATCCGGCGCCTGGACCAGCTCTTCGAGCTCCCCGGCTCCGTCCACCGAGGCGCGGGTCAGGGTGTCGCCCTGCTCGATCATCAGGTCGCCTTCCCACTCGCACCCCGAGACCGCGCGGTCTCCGTCCCACAGCCACGAGGACACAAAGCAGGCGTCGGGCAGCTCGCGCACGTCGAGGATCTCGCCCGTGCTCGCGTCCATGAGCAGGCGCACCCGCTCGTCGCCGGGGGGCGGGACCTCCACCCAGATGTGCACCCGCCCCTGAGGGTCGAGCCCGAGCTCTTCGGGGTAGGCGTTGCGGAGTGGAGGGGGCGCTTGCTCCCAGGCTGAGAGCGGCAGGTCGTTCAGGTCGTGCTCGACCACCGCTCCGCCCGCGAGCGGGATGAGGCGCAGGGTCTCGGCGTCCCGGAACGCGACGACCACCGCGGGGCCGCCGGCAGACGCCGGGATGGGCTGCACGGCGAACGCCCCGGGTTCGCGGGAGAGCACCGTCACCGCGTCGTGCTCGTACACCTGCTCGCAGCCGAGGAAGCCGGTGGTGGCGGTGTGCAGGATGCCGAGCAAGGCCGCGGCGAGGGGCAGACCCAGGCGCAGCACCCATAGCGTGGGGCGCCACGACAGCGCTGGCTGCGTGTGAAACGACAGCCGGGAGCCCAGCGCCGCGGTCACCAGCGGCAGGGGAACTGCAGCGAGGGCGCGCCGGAGACCTTGGCCTTCGGGGGCGGTGCCCGCGACGAACACGAGGGTGACGACCACCCCGAGCGCGCCCGCCACCAGCACGGCGCCGGCTCTCGCTCCCCGAGGCTTGGAGAGGAAGAGCAGCCCGAGGGCGCCCGCGCTCACCAGCCATGACCAGCTGACCGCGGGCAGGCTGCCCTCCAGCGCGGCGAGGGCGGCGAAAGGCACCTGGCTGTCTCCGGGCCCCGAAGCCAGGACGGTCCCCGCCAGCGTGAACCCCAGGCCCGCCGCGCCCAGCAGGATCCAGCGCGCAGGCCCGGCGGGGAGCCCCGACAGGGGGCGGGGCGCGGTGGGGGAGCCTTCTGAGCGCGCGGTGATGATGCCGAAGACGCCGGCCGCGAGGCAGCCCAGCACCACCGGCGGCGCCAGCGCGAGCCCAGCCCCGGTGATGGCGCAGACGACCAGCAAGGACGGAGCGGCGAACACCACGTCGAAGAGGACCCGGGCGCTGGTGTGTCCGCGGTCGGCCCACCGCGCGATGAACCAGCCGAGCAAGCCCGTGCCGAGGCCCTGCAACACCACCTTGAACGGCTTGTGGGGCAGCATCTCGGTGGTGTCGGCGAGCACGAAAGGCCACAGCACCGCTTGCACGAGCGCGTGCTCCACCGCGGCGGCGGGCACGCTGAACCAACCGAGCAGCACGTCGGCGAGCACCGTGATGGCGAGCAGGCAGAGCGCGAGGACCGCGGCGAATTCGAGCCGCGGGTGCCCGGTGGCGCTGGAGTTCTTCGGCACGAGGCTGAGGATATCCGGGGCGCGCCTACTCGGCGGCCACCCGATAGACCCCGCAGTCGGTCGCGTAGAGCGCCGAGCCGTCCGGCGCGAGGGTCAGCGCGCGGCCTTGGCCGCACAGCGCCCAGCGTTGCCGGCGCGACGGCTCGTCGAGATCGATGGAGACGAGCTCTCCCGCATAGGCCCCGGAGACCCACAAGCGCCTTGCCTCCTCGTCGATTCGCGCGACCCGCACCCCAAAGGGCAGCCGGATCCGCCGTCTCAGCTCCATGGATCCCACGGCGAGGCCCAGCGCTTGCCCCTCGAAGAATCGAGGCACCCACACGAGGTTCGCAGCGTCGTCAGCCTGGATCGACCAGCTGAACGGCCCGACGATCCGGTCGGCCTCGGGCTCGCCCGACGGCCAGGCGAGCTTGCGCAGGCGGTCCCCGTTCCAGAGCGACACGGCGTAGAGGGCGCCGTCGCTGCCAAAGGCCACCTCCTCGACCTCCGCGCCTGCGGGGATCGCGCGCTCGAGCAAGCGCTGGCCAGGGTCGAGCTGCCACAGCATCGACGAGGACTCGCAGCCCAACACGACCGAGCCATCGGGCGCGCTCGCAGCGAGGCGAGCCGGCTCGGGCAGTCTCTGCCACGACGACACCCAGCAGCCGGGCACCGGCAGGGGGCGGCCGGGGCCATCGCGGGTCACCGGCACCAGGGCGCCGCCGCCGGGGCCTGCGACCGAGAACCACGCTGTCTCCCCCACGACCCCGACCTCCTCGGGCGCGCCGGCCGAGAGTGAGAAGCTGCGCTCCTCGCCGCGCAGCCATCGCCCCACCTCCCTGCGCTCTCGGTCGGAGAACCAGACCCCGCCTTCGCCATCCATGGCGAGGGCAAACACACTCGGCCGATCGGAGAGCTGAGTCACCGACACCGGGAGGTCGCCGGGCACGGTCCAGAGGAAGACGGTGAGGCCGCGCGCCGCGCAGACCGCGGCCCACGCGGAGAGCGGCAGCATGCGCAGCAGGAGGTGACGGGGGTCGAGCAGGTGGCCGGGCAGGTGCGCCGCGGTCGCGCGGATGAGGGGGAGCAGCATCGCGGGAGCAGCGAGCAACACCCCAAACGCAGACAGGCCGTCGGCGACCGCGCGTGGCGACGACGGCGCGCTCCAGGCAGCGAGCAGCCCTCCGAGCGCAGCGACGACGCCCACGCCCCCGAGCATCCGCGCGTCAAAGTCACGTCGCCGAAGCCAGAGCGCGGCGAGCCCCGCGAGGCTCCACACTCCTCCCGAGATCGCCGGGTTTGCTCCGGGTCCGCTCAGCCACAGCGGGGCCAGGGCGAAGGCCGGGCTGTGCATGCCGGGCCCCTCGAGCAAGGTTCGCCCGGCGAGGAGGATGGCGGCGGCGCCCACCGCGGCGGACAGGGGGCGCGCCGGAAGGAGCTGGCGGTTCTGAGGCGGGCCAGAGGTCGCGGCGACAATGCTCGCGAGGATGGCCCCCAGCCAGAAGGTCGGCCGGTCCAGGCCCGCGCCCACCGCGAGCACGCCCAGCACGCCCATGACTCCGCCGATGGCGAGGAGGGACTCCGGCACCGCCAGCGCGCGCCGCAGCGGGCCCGGCCCGGTGGCGAGCTGGGAGAGGCCAGCGGCCGCGAGCGCGCCGAGCGGCGCGACGAGCAGGAAGAACCGAGGCGGCGTGAGCTCCACGACGAGCGTCACCGCGCTCAGGGCCACGAACCAGCCGGACTGCAGATACGCGGCCGGCGCGTTCCACCATCCGAACCCGAAGGCGACAGTGAGGGGGACCAACGCCCCGAGCGCGAACACGAGCTGCAGGGTGCGGACGAGGTAGGCGCTCTGGGTTGTCTCGACGCCCTCGCCCGGGGGCGACTCGCTACGGATTGGGGTTCTTGCCCTCGCGGGGGCAGCCGTCGGGGCCGACGACGTCGCTGAGCGTGAAGGTGCCCACCTGAACCAGCTCTGCGCCAGCGGGCACGACCACTTCGACGTTGCCGATCAAGTCGCCGGGCGTGCAGACGTCGCCGTCATTGATGTCGTACACGGCGAGCACGGTGAAGGTGGCGTCGTCGCGGGAGCAGGCGCCAAAGGAGTAGGGGAAGGTCGCGCCGGCCTGTACCTGCTGGTCGATGGCGTCACCGTCGGGCATGCCGTCGGTAACGTCGCCGGGCTCGAAGACACCGATGAAGAGCGGTCCCGGGACGATGCCGCCCGGCGGCGGGCTCGGCAGCTCGATCGTGCCTTCGAGTCGCGTGCAGTCCGCTGCGTCGTCGTCGTTGGCTGCGTCGTCGTCGTTGGCCGCGTCGTCGTCGTTGGCCGCGTCGTCGTCGTTGGCCGCGTCGTCGTCGTTCGCTTCACCGAAGCCGCGCCCATCCTGGGTGGGACAGGCCATGAGCGAGGCGGAGAGCAGGAGGAGGGTTAGGATCCGTGGCACGCGGTCACCGTTTCGAGGTTCGGGAGGCGTGACGTGCCTCCGGCACACAATACCGCAGGCCACCTCGGGCGAGTAGGATCGAGCGGCCATGACGGCCCCCCCTACCCTGAGCAGGCCTGAACGAGGGGCCTCCGCGTGGCTCGACCGCGCAGCGTGCGTTGTCGTCGCGTTGGTGGTGCTCGACGTGTTGTGGGCGGTCCCCAACCCCGTCGGCGGACACGTCCGCAGCGGGCTCTCCCGGGCGCTCTTCGGGGGTGCGGCCACGTTGGAGCGGGTGCCCCTGCTCCACAGCGGCTCGGACATCGGCGCTCTGCTCGCAGCGGCAGCCCTCGCGTTCGTGTTCCTGGGGCCGGGGCTGCTCGCTTGCCGACTCGCTCCAGAGTCCGCCGCCGCGCGGGGCCTCCTGCACGTTGGGTCCGTGCCCGCGGTGCTGGGCCTGCTCGCGGGACTCGGCTGGGCGGCGGGGATCGCGCCGGCGGCATGCACGCTGTTGCTGGCAGCGGTCGCGCTCGGAGCCCCGGCGAACCCGGACAAGCCCGGCCCGTGGGCGGTCGGCCTCGCTGGATTCCTGGGGCTGCTCGGCGTCACGTTCGCCCACGCGGTCTACGTCTCAGGGCCCGGCATGCAGCCCACCCTGCTCGGCGACGCGGGTCCCGTCGCCGCTCTGGGCCAGGTCCTCGGCTCTCTGCCGACGGGGCCGGCGTTCCTCGTGCTCGGGCAGGTCTTCGCCGGTGCGTGCGTGCTCGCAGCGCTCGCTGGGATGCACCTGCGCGGCCGCTCGCTTCTGCCTCGGGTCAGTAGGGGACCAGCGGCGTGGCTCGCTCCTCTCGCCGGCCTGCTCGCGCTGAGCGCCATCCTCTCCCTCCCCCGTCAACTGCTCGAGGTGTGGCGGTGTCCCCCGGCGAGCGATGCCTGGCGGGTCCTCGACGCGCGCCCCGGGACGTTCCAGCTCGCCGCGACCGCGGAGACGCTGTGGGCCGTGGACCGACAAGGCGCTGGGGTGCGCCGATACGCCCTGCCCAGCGGGGAGGCTCTGCCCGAACCGCGCGAGCTGCGTGGCGGGTGGCCCGAGGAGATCTCCGCGTCCCCGGCCGGGCTGTGGCTGGCCCAGGTGCCCGGCGGCGCAGATGGCTCCGTGCTTCGCGCCCTCTCCCTTGAGACCGGCGTCGCCCTGGGCCGGGTGCCCGTCCCCGGATGCTTTGTCGCCTCGACCCTGTGGATGCCGGAGCATCAGCGGCTCCTGCTCGGATGCGAGTATGGAGGACGGCTGGCGTGGCTGGACCCAGCCAGCCAGGCGGTGATCCCCATCGCTGGGCGGGTGGCCGGCCTGGGGTCGGTGGAGTCGCTGGCCGGGACCGACGACGCGGTCTTCGCTGCGCCGCTGTGGCATGGAGATCGGCTCGTGCGGCTCGACCGCTCCTCTCTGCTGCCCGTGCGGTCGCGCTTCGTCGGGGACTTCGGCTGGGGACTCGTCGCCCGCGGCGATGGCGTCGCGCTGGGGCGCTTTCAGGAGGGTCGCGTCGACTTCTTCGATGGGGCCCTGACCCGCAGCGGCAGCGTCCGCGTGGGGTTCGGGGTGCGGGATCTGGAGACCTGGGACGCGCCATCGGGTCGACGCTGGATGTTCGCTCTCGCGAGCGGGGCCGGCCGGATCACCGCGGCGCCGTGGGGCGGGGGAGAGGCTCGATCGCTGCAGATCGGAGGGGGAGCCCGGGACCTGCTCGTGGCCGACGCGATGCTCTACGTGGGAGGGCGGTGCGGGCTCGCGCAGATCGATCTCGACTCTTGGTTGGCCGACCGATGACGATGACCACGCCAGGGGTTGAGGTATCATCCGGTCTCCAAGACCACGAGCTGAGGCCATGCCAAAGACCATCACTGCGCTTTCCTTCTCCGCCCTCCTTGTCCTCGCTGCATGCGGCGGCGACAGCAAGGGCCCCGACCCATTTTCGGAGGGTCCGTCGGGGTTTCGGAAGGGCGACCCGGACGAGCGACTCATCAAGAGCGGGCTCGGCAAGGAGGACTTCGCGCTCATCGAAGCGGAGCTGCGCTGCGCCCAGGGAGCGCTGACGGGGGAGGCTGCCAGCAAGGCTGAGGCCGCCATCATCGACAAGTGGGCCACCAGCAGCGAGTGGGTGCAGGGCGTGCGCGCGCACGTGAAGGCGGAGAAGGAGTTCGCGGCGAAGATCGAGGGGGCCTTGCAGGCGCACCTCGGCAAGGTCTGCCCCGGGGGAGCGCCGAGTGAGGCGTTCCTTGCAGAGATCAACGCCGCGGTGCCTGCTCCCGCTCCGGCGCCTGCCCCGGCGCCTGCTCCCGCTCCGGCGCCTGCCCCCGAGTAAACGCGCCGAGGCTCACGCCGTCGGAGAGCACCTGCTCCGCGATCAGCGCGTGCCCCTCATCGGTCGGTGATCCCAGCGCCCACCACAGGTGTCGGTCGCGGGACCCCTCTCCGAAGACACCCTTGAGATCGCTGGGCGGCGCCAGCCCGTGCTCTCGCGAGACCACACGCAGGACCTCGTCCCTGGTCCCGCTCGCTGGCGGACGGTTCTCGGGCGGCGTGGGCTCGAGGACGAACCAGGTGACCACCCCGCGCTCCTTGTTGAACTCCACCAGACGCTCCGCGCTGACCTTGAGCGTGTCGGGATCCGCGTCCTCGTGGCCCAGGCTCGCGATCACCACGTCCGGCGACAGCTTGCTCCACTGGTCCCGATAGAGCTTCCACAGCTGGGCGTTCGAGGCCCCAAGCAGCCCGGCGTTCACGCACTCAATGGCCGCGTCGCTCGCTGCGAGCGGTCCGTTCAACCCTGCACACACCAAGGGGACCCACCCTCTTCTGGGGTCGCTCGCTCCTGAACCCTGGGTCAGTCCTGTGCCCAGGAACAGGATGCGTGCCCCGGGCGGCCCAGGCTCCGCGAACTCAGCGGAGAGCGCGTCGCTCAGCGCCGCCCCCCTCACCGCCACAGGCTCTGTGTGTGTCACGTCGCGCTCCCCCCGAGCGGAGTCGACCTGCCGGACCACGATGGCTCCCCCGCCGATGAGCAGCGCAGGCACGACGCTGGCGACGAGCGTGGATGAGGAGCCGAAAGCCCGGGCCGCGCCGCACAGCGAGAGCACGGCGAGCAGCCCCAGCACGTAGGCCAGCCCCTCGCGCTGATGGTTGGAGAAGTCCACCCGGGTCACTGCTCCGGCGCGCGTCTCGAGCCGAACATCATCGATGAGCGCCCCTCCGCCCCCGCCGCGAAAGCCGAACGTGCGGGGAGCGGGCAGCGGCCCGCGGGCCTGGAGCACCTCGTGACCTCCGATGGCGACCGCGAACGAGCCGTCGTCCTCAAAGGCGACCCGCACGCGCTGCCAGCCCACCAGCCGCGACGGATAGAAGGCTCGCAGCGAGCTGGCTGCGCCATCCTCCGCGTCGATCCACCAGGCGCTGGGGAGACGGTCTTGACGGCTCAGCCGGATCCCGAGTCGCGAGTGCAGCTCGTCGCCGAACCAGAGATCCACGTGCCGGTCAGCGAGACAGAGGACCGAGAACTCGATGGACCTCAGGTTCAGGGGCTCCCGCCAGCGCACGCCCTCGAGCCCTGCACCCTCGCCGACGCGGAGGTGACCGCCTCGGATGTTGGCGGGCCTCGGGAGGTGTCCGCGCTCAGCCAAGCCCAGGCCGTCGTCGATCCACTCGGGATGGTGGGCTGGGGTGTCCCGGACCTGGAGCCATGCGCGCACGGCGAGGTGCGTAGCGCCCAGGGTGAGCAGCGCAAAGAGGACCGCGGCCCCGGCCGAGAGTGCGCGGCGCGACGGCTGCGGGAGGGCGGGATGGGGCGGCATCGCGGCAGGGTACCGCGCGGAGGGTGATCGAGAGTCTGGTCGCTTTGGTCGTTTTGTGATACCTTGTGCGCATGATCAAACGAATACTCGCCCAAACCGACCTGGGTGACCTGTTGACCTTCGTCTCTCCCTCCTTGTTTGACGTGATCTCGGTGCCCGCCGTGCTCCGTCGCCTGCGCGGAGTGCGGGCCGCGTCGAAGCAGGGGTGGACGGAGCAGGCGCGGGGGCTGTCTCAGCGCATCCCCGCCGGAGTGCGGCACAGCGACGAGCCCGGCGACCCGTTCTCTGGGATCCCGCACGAGCGCCGAGCCGAGGTCGGTCAGCGCATTCTGGCGCTCTACTTCGCCCAGTTGTTCAGCGACGCGCCCACGATCGTGGACCTGCGGCGCGACCGGTGGTCCTGGTCGGACGGCGAGCTGCTGTGGAGCCCCGCCCGCCTGATGGTCTCGTGGGAGCCGGGCTTCCAGTCCGCCATCCAGCGCGTCTACCGCGGGTTCTACGAGGGCGACGATGCACTGTTCGACGAGGCGCTGGGCCAACTGGGCCTGTCGGGCGCTGGCCATCTGCTCCGCGCCCACTTCGGAGACGGCGACGCCACCGTCGTGACCTTTGAGCGCCAGCACTTTGTGGACTCGTTCGGCGCCATCTTCGAGCACTGCAAGCGGAGCGGCGTGCGCCTCGACCCCGACTTCGTCCTGCTCGGCGCCTACCTCGGCGGCTTGTACGACGCCCTGTCGGACCTGGGACAGCCCATGAACGTCGCCGAGGCGTTCCGCGCCTCCACCCAGCCGGGAGCTCGGGTCGCATGAAGCTCAGCGGGGAAGTGACCAGAGTCGCCATCGCTGGCGCCACGGGGTTCGTCGGCCGCGCGCTGGCCCAGGAGCTTGCTGCGCATGTCGACGTCGTGGGCCTCACGCGCTCGGATCGGGTGAGCGGCACCGAGAGTGAAGATGCGCTCGAGGCTGTGCAGTGGCGTCGGGTCGATCTCTTCTCGCTGCTCGAGTGCGAGCTCAGCCTGGAGGGGGTGAGTCACGCGTTCTATCTGGTGCACTCGATGATGCCGAGCGCGCGCCTGACCCAGGCCTCGTTCGATGACCTCGACCTCATCCTCGCCGACAACTTCGCGAGGGCCGCAGAGCGCGCCGGGGTCAAGCAGATCATCTACCTGGGCGGCATCGTCCCACCGGGGAAGCTGTCTGCCCACCTGCGAAGCCGACGCGAGGTAGAGCACGCGCTCGCCTCCACCGGGGTGCCCACGACCTGCGTCCGCGCGGGTCTCGTGCTCGGCCCCGGGGGCTCGTCCACCCGCATGATGACTCGCCTCGTCGCGAAGCTGCCGGTGATGGCGTGCCCGCGTTGGACGGACAGTGAGGGCAGCCCCATCGATCTGCGGGACCTGGTCAAGGTGCTGTGCAGGGTGTTGGGCCACCCCGAGATCACCTCTCCGCTCGACGTCGGCGGGCAGGAGGTCATCAGCTACCGCAACCTCATGCAGCGCACGGCTGCGGTGATGGGCCATAGCCGCCGCTTCATCGGGATTCCGCTGTTCAGTCCGGGACTGTCGACGCTCTGGGTCTCGCTGATCACCGGCTCGAGTCGCGATCTCGTGCGGCCCCTGGTGCACAGCCTGCGACACAGCATGGTCCCCGAACACGACGCCATCCAGCGCGCCGAGTTCCCGCCCGAGCACAGCCTGGACGAGTCCCTCGCCAACGCGGTGGTCGATCGTGACGAGCCGCGCACTCGCTCCTGGGAGTCCGTCGGTGTACGGGACCGACGGCTGACGTCGCGGAACACCGTGCGCTCGGTGCAGCGGCTCCCCAACGGCTCAGGACTCAGCGCGGCCGCGGCCGCGAGTGAATACATGCGCTGGCTTCCCCGGTTCCTGCGTCCCTTCCTGCGCGTGGACGCCGATGCGAACGGGGCGCGATTCGGGCTGATCGGGCTGTCCGCTCCCCTGCTGGTGCTGGACCGCTCGATGTCTCGCAGCGAGGAGTCCCGGCCGCTGTTCTATGTCACCGGCGGCCTGCTCGCTCGGCCTGAACTCTCACCCCAGGCCAGGCTCGAGTTTCGCTCAGTCCTGAACGGCGAGGTCCTGCTCAGCGCCATTCACGACTTCGTCCCGCGCCTGCCGTGGTTCATCTACAACGCCACTCAGGCGCTGGCCCACCTGTGGGTGATGGGCTCCTTCGGTCGCCACCTGGCACAGACCCCACCCGAGGCGCTCCCCGCTACCAGCGAAGCCGCGCAGCCATGAGCACGCGGTGCGCCACGGCTGGGTCGCTCCCGTCCTCGCGGCGCATGCTCTTGCCCAGCACCGCGTGGCCGCCCTGCAGCAGCACTTCGACCTTCGCCGCGGCGGGGTCCGGGTCCATGATGCTGCCCGAGAACGGGATCGACAGGCCCGCGGACCAGTCCAGCTCCGTGCCCAGGTAGCGCCTCTGCGCCGGCTCGTCGTGATGGTTCGTCTCCGCGCCGCCCGCCCGCGTTCCGTAGAACGGGTGTCGGATGGGCCCGGACGCCCAGGCCAACAGCACGCCGGCCCGCAGCGAGACCATGGGCAACGGCTTGCCGTGCACCATGGGCTGCAAGAACACCGTGCGTCGCGCGGCGCCTTCCGTGACGATGGCGTCGACGGCGTCCGGCGGGTGGCCGGTGTTCTCGGGGTCGGTGATGAGGTTGTACGCCGCCGCCTCGACGCCGCCTTCCAGCTCGTCGAAGAGCACCTGTCCCACATCAAAGTCGCGGTCGAACGTGAAGTCCGAGGTCACCGCGTCGTCCGGGTCCCGATCGCCTGACGCCCAGCCCGCGCGCAGGTCCATGCCCAGCCGGTCGCCGCTCATCGCCACGCTGGCGAGACCCGTGATGGCGCCAGAGAAGATGGCGACGTCGTCGCGCGCGTTCCACGTCGGCGCGCGGTTGGTCCGTCCAGAGATGAGCGCGGCCTCCATCGCGAGCCGCGCCTTGCCGCCTTCGATGTTGAACCACTGGTCGAGCAACACGTCCACCACGATGGCGTCGGTGGTGGTGCCGTAGTCGAGCTCGGTCTGGTGCCGGTACACCAGATAGATGCCGTGCCGGCAGTGCTCGGGCTCGAACCACAGCGCGGACAGGATGGCCTGCACCGCGCGCTGGCGGTCCTTGATCGTGGAGGTGTCCTCCTCGACGACGTAGTCGAACGCTGCGGTGATGTTGAGCGCCGCCGCCCGGCTTCCCGTCCGCGTCTTGGGGTTCATCAACAGCGGCCGGAAGGTCGCGCGGGCGCGCAGCACCCGGTCGCCGAAGTCATTGCGCCCAAAGTACGGGTCGCGGTCGCCGTTGTTGGCCAGCATCCCCAGACCCCAGTCGGACGTCATCAGGCCGGCCTCGATGGTCGCCACCGGAAAGTCGATGCGCACCGCGCCGCGCCGCGGCACGAACGCCAGGGCCGAGAAGCCGTCTTCGGAGGCCACGAGGTGTCGCCGCCGCGCGTCGATGGAGCCCGGGATCCCCCACGCGCTGCCGCCGAGCTGGCCACTGAACAGGTCGAACTCCCCGTCCAGCTGGATGTGCCCTGCGCGCATCCCGACTCCGAGGCGCAGCCGCTGGTCCAGGATGCCGGGCTGGCTCAGCTCCGTGCCGATGGCATCCACGGGGATCGGCGAGCCAGCGCCGAACTGAAGTCGGTACTCGCCCGAGGTGAACAGCGACACTTCTGTGCCGTCTACGTCCACGTCGATGGCCTGTTCGGCCGAGGACCACGTGGGCAGCAGGAGCGCGAGAGAGAGCGGCGCGAGCCGATAGATCATGGTCATCTCAGTTGCCCTCCGGCAGGGGACGCATCCACTCACACGTCAGGTCTTCGAGGCAGGGGTCATCGCTGATCTCCTGGCCCCTCGTGCGCGCGTAGTTGGCGATCTGGAAGATCGAGTAGGTGTTCACGTCGAACTCTCGGTCCGGCGTGGGGAAGCTGAACGCGTGGGTGCCGGTCGGCTCCACGTACGGGACGCGCATGCCCATGACGCCGACCGAGGTCGGGATGGTGACCCGCAGCGGCGCATCGGATGGCTCGTCAAAGGGGTTGATGCCGTTGTCCGCGTCGTCGATGTCGAACAGCACCTTGCTGCCCTCGTCGTCTTCCCAGGGCCCCCAGCGCTCGTCGCCCCGGATGGCGCCGACGTCGATGAGCCAACGGTCCACGGTCTTGCCGTAGCGCGGGTCGGGCTCGTCCAGACTCCAGAATCCCGCGGCCCGGGCCAGGCTGTACTCCGCGGCCACCGGCACGATCTCGTCGCCGGTGGTCGGCACGAGCAGGATGTTCAGCGGCTCGCCGCCCAGCTCAGCCGGCGGCTCCAGCAGGTAGTTGCGCGCGTAGCTGATGGGGTCTGCTGGCTCGGTGACCATGCTCAGCACATTGACCAGACGTCGCAGGCGAGGCGTGCCGCGGATGTGCCCGAGCCCCTCGCCGCCAGCGACCAGCGTGCTGCCCGCCCGCATCGTCACGCCCTCGTGCACCTGGTCGGTCTCGAGCGTGTCCATGGTGCCGATGATCAGCCCGTCGGCGTTGAAGAAGGAGATGCGCAGCCGGTCGCCGAGCACGGTCGTGTCCGCCACCTCGTACACCGCGCCCTCCACCGGGCCGGTCTCCGGCATGCCGGCCAGCACGCGCTTGTCCGCTGCTCGTGCCGCGTCCGCGGGGATGGCGATGCGGAACCTGCCATCGGCGGGGATCTCCGCCTCGCGCACCTCACCGTTGTCGAGGTTCTCCACCAGCACGGTGCCCAGCGACGGGATCTGCAGCAGCCGGCCCACGTCGAACGTGCGCATCTTCTTCACCGAGTTCACGACCTGAGAGATGAGCAAGCTGCCGTCGTCCTGAGGCACACCCACAAAGAACGGGCTGGTCAGACGCCCCACGAGCGCCTCGCGCACGCCGCCCAGCGCGCTGCGCCAGCCCACGTCCATGAGCCCTGCTCCGGCCACGATGGGCGAGATGGTCGTCCAGGTGTCGCCGGCCACCCCGGCGGTCACCGCGGTGTTGATGCCGCCGAGCGAGCCGCCCAGCAGGTGAAGGTCTGCGTCCGGCCCGCCGATGTCGGGCACGCCGTTGCCGTCCCAGTCGCAGCTGACCTCGTCGATGCCGTCACCGTTGACGTCTCCCATGGTTCCGGTCCCACAGGACCTCAGCGCCGCCGCGAACCACAGGTGGTCCACTGCCGCTTGCCGCACCATGTCGCGGGTGTGGAAGCCGTCGGACGTCCACATGTCGCCGCCGGAGTTCACGCCGCCGCTGTTGTCCAGGTCTCGCGCGCGGTCGTCGGCGAGGTGGTCCAGCACCGGCAGCAGCCCGAGGCCGCCCAGCAGGTCTGCGGCCAGATCCGCCTCATCCCCGTCCAGCTCCAGGCCATGCCCGGGGTAGTCGAACGAGCACACCGCGCCGCCGATCCTCGAGAACGCCCAGGCGAACCCGAGGAACTCCACGCGGGAGCTGCCGTAGCCGTGGCCGTAGTTGGCGACATCGAAGGGCTGCTGGTGGTTCTCGTCCTCCTTCGGCAGCAGGCACGTGAACGTGATCTTCGCGGCGTCGTGGGGCGCTGCGCCCGTCAGCGGGTCGAGCTTCCACGTGTCGTCAGACGTGTCCCGTCCCTCATCGTCGGTGTCCACCAGGAACCACGGCGAGCTGAACTGACCGCCCACCAGTACGTCGGCGAAGTCATAACCATCGAGCAGCGCCTCGCGGCTCTCCTCGGGGAACAAGCCCAGCGAGCCCAGGATCCCGATGATCCGCTCGATGGGCAGCCGGTAGATGTTGTCGAGCTCGGCGACCTCGTGCATCTCGACGGGGGAGTCGATGGCCGGGGGCACCGAGTCGAGCAGGTGGGCGTAGGGGCCCTTGCCGTCCAGCGCCATGCGCACGTCCATCATGTCGCCCGTGATCCGCCCGGTCGTGAACGTCCACGCAAAGGCGATGTTGTCCACGTTGATGTTGTAGTCGGGCAGGACGTCGAGCACCGGCAGGAGCGCGTGGGTCTGCCGGGTGTGGTTGATGGACTCCCACGGCGAGCGCACGGCCTCGCCGTCTTCGCCGACCAGCCGCTCCGTCAGCACGACCGCGTAGGTGGTCTGCTCGCGCAACGGCAGCGCGGGACGGAGGATCAGGGTGTTCGACTCGCGCTCGTACCAGGTCAGCAGGTCCTCTCGGGGGTCGCCGCCTTCGGGGTACACGTTGGGGACGTCCAGCACGTGGTCGCCGTCGACGTCCTCGCCCGGGTCGATGATCCCGTTGCCGTTCAGGTCCTCGTCGTGGGTGTCGAACAGCAGGCTCGGCACGTCGTCGTGGAAGTCGTTGACGAAGTACTGATCCATGCGGAACAGGTCGCCGGGGAATCGCCCGTGCCCCAGGTCCAGTCGGGCCGGCTGTCCGAAGGTCGGCGAGCCCTCGGTCACGTCCACCACGAACACCGCGTTGTTGTTGAAGTTGCCGTCGTCGGCCTGCAGCTGGGCGATCACGTCGAGGTTGAGCGGCGCGTCAAAGCGCACGGTGATCGGCGCATAGATGCCGAAGCCCGTGGACTCGTTCGCGAGCCGGCGCGCGCGTCGCTCCATCTCGGTCGGGGCTTGTTCGCTGAGGTTGAGCCGCAGCCCCGTGGGCGAGCTCTGGTCCACGCGAAGCGCGAGATCGTTGGGGAAGGGGATCTCGGGCAGGGGCTCGGCGTCCCAGTCGATCACCACCATGGGGCCGGTGCCCTCGGGGGTGAGGCGGAGTCCGTCGGGGGCCGCGCAGGCCGTCATCATCAAGAGGCCAGCGACGGCGGGCCACAATTTCGGTGGGAGCATCATGCGATCCCTCCTTCCTGTGCGGGGATGGCCTGTCCGATAGGGACGAGCACGAGCCCGCGATTGTTGAGGTGCAGCTCGGGAGCGTTCTCGCCGGGCACGTATCGATCGGCCCGGATCGTCCCCAGGCCTTCCAGATCGACGGTGTCACCTTGTTCCAGGCGCGCGCCGAGAGCCAGTCGTTCCGCGAGTTGATTGACGATGTCAGCGATCCGCACCCCGTGCTTGGGGGGAATCCCGACGACCACGAGGTCGGCCCTGCCGAACTTGAGCAGGCCCCGAGTGTGCATCAGGTGGCCGAACCCGTGGGATGGCTCGGTCTCGAAGACGATCGAGACCTCATCGGACATGCGGAACGGGGCGTCCGCGGGGCGCTGGGCCAGATGGGCGGGGCTCAGCCAGACCTGCGCGTGAGGGTCGAGGATGGCGAAGCCGCCGGTGGCGAGGAACGCGCGGGCGAGAGCCCAGGCGGCCTGCAGGTGGCGCATGTCCTGCGGATCATCGGCTAGAACCTTGACCACGTGGACTGCGGTGGGCTCCACGGGCGGACGACCGGGCCACCCCAGGTCGCGCTCCGCCAGGGCCATCAGCGCCGGCGCAAAAAACCCATCGACCCAGTCCGGCGCATCCGCTCGCGCCACGGTCTGCACGTCCACGCCGTCGGGCAGACCACCCTGGGGGACGCCGTGCGCGCGGGTCTTGAGTTGCAGCGTGGATCCGTCCACCCCGATCTGGGAGAAGACAAACAACGTCACGTCCGCCGGCCCCCCGCCCCCAACAAAGTGTGGCCTCGGCCAGACGGGCACTCCCTCACTCGAGCCAGTCATCTGCGCAGGGTACGGGAGTCGGCGCGCGCCGGGGGAGGCCCACCTGACCGGGGCCGGGCTTTCTCCTCAGATTGTCGCGGTTTCCGCCGAAAAGGTTGCGGCATGCCCCGGTCCGCCATCTCACTCAGCCTGCCTGACACCACCGAGCTCTCGACGTCGGTGAACCTCGCCGACTCGGGCACCTTCCCCGTGCTGGACGAGGCGCATGGCTACCCCGGGGACAGGATCGGCCGCTGGGAGCTCATCTCCATGCTGGGTCGGGGAGGCTTCGGCACCACCTGGAGGGCCGTGGACGCCGATGGGAACACGGCGGCCGTCAAGCTGCTCGGGGCCGCGCCGGGAGTGGAGCTTCGGGCGCTGCGCAAGGTCTGCCATCCCCGGGTGGCGCGCTACCTGGACAGCGGCGCCGTCCCCCGGCCGTTCGTCGCGATGGAGCTGGTGCCTGGGGTTCCGCTGGACCGCGCGCTCTCCGGGGGCGCCATGAGCGAGGAGGACGCAGCGGCGCTGGCGGCCGCGCTGTTCGACGGGCTCGCTGCTCTGCACCGCGCCGGCCACAGCCACGGGGACATCAAGCCAGCGAACATCCTGCTGGACCCGAACGATCCGTCCACCGCGACCCTCATCGACCTCAGCCTCTCGGACACGACCCACGGTGGGACCTTCGCCTACGCTCCGCCGGAGCAGCTGGTCGGCGGGTCCGGCGGCCCGGCGGGGGACATCTACTCCACAGGGCTCGTGGTGTTCGAGGCCCTGCATGGACACGCGCCTTGGCCCGAGCTCGCGCTGTCCGAAGCGGTCGTGCGCAGGGTCAGTGACGTCCCGGTGCCGACCGAGGGGCCGCGTTGGCTGCGTGAGCTGGTGTCGGATCTCCTCTCCCCCGAGCCGTCCCACCGGCCCCCCGCAGCCCTGGTCGCCGATCGGTTGGCCAGTCGTGGACGGGGGATCGAGGCGCCGTCGTTGGAGCTGCTCGCGCGCCGGGCATTGACCGCGTCGGTGGAGCGCCCGGAGACCGAGTATGAGGTCGCGTCCTGGCAGGCGGCTGGCGGAACTCTGGCGATCGTTGGGCCCCAAGGGAGCGGGAAGAGCCACCTGCTCGAAGAGCTGCTCTCCGAGGTCGTGGCAGAGGGCGGACGGGCGGTGCGGGTCGGCGGCCCCCCTCGCACCTGGGCTCGCTCGCCCGATGGTCGCAACCCGGGCTGGCTCGGGGCGGTGCGGGATGTCGAGACTCGAACCGAGCTGTTCGCGGCCGAGGTCCTCGGCGAGGGGGCGGCGCCGGTGATCTTCGTGGACGACGTCGCCGCCGTGGACCCCGCGAGTCTCGCCGTGCTGGAGCTCATCGCGAAGCGCAAGGACGCAGCCATCCTCGTCACCGGGGTGCAGCCTCCGATCTGGGCCGACCTGTGCGCGGTGCTCGAGCCGCTGGACCGCGCCCAGGTCGCTCGCCTCGTGGATGGCGTGCTCGGCTACGGGAGCCAGCTCGGCTCGCTGTACGACCGGGCGCTGCAGGCCACCCATGGTCTGCCTGCCGCCGTGGTCGGCTTTGTCCTCGCTGCCGTGGGAGCCGACGCGGTCACCTGGCGCGGCTCGCGCTGGGTGGGGGACGCCGCCGCTCTGAGGGCGCTCGACCCTCCTCCCCTGGGCCGCTGGCCGGTGCTGCTGTCGTGCAGCGCCGAAGCGCGCACCGTGGGTGGCTACTGCAGCCTGCACCCTCCGGGTCTCGCTCGCGAGTGCCTCGCCAGCCTCGCGGTGCTCTCACTGGAGGCCACGGATCGAGCCGTGGAGCAGCTGATCGCGTCCGGGCTCGCCGAGCAGCGAGGGGACATGGTCCGCTGCGCGGGCCGGGGCGCCGCCGAGGCGCTGACTCCTCGCGGGGGAGGGCTCGATGAGCATCGCCAGCTGCTCTCGTTCGTGCTGGGACACGAGCCCGCGCGTCCCGCCCGTGTTGCCTGGCACCTCGCCGCCGTCGCAGATCCCGAGCTGACGCTGCAGTGGGGCGCCCCGGCGGTGAAGGCGATCACCCTGATCGATGCGGAGCGCGCGGCGGAGCTCGCAGAGTCGCTGTGGCCCATCGCGCCCCACCCGGAGTTGGCGTTGGCGCGGCTGCACGCCTTGGCTCGGGCCGGGCGCATCGAGGAGGCGAGCGCCTTCGCGGATGGGCTCCTCGATGACGCTGGCCTTGAGGAGGAGCGCGGCCGAGTCTGCCTGGCCCTGGCTCGGATGCACGTGGACGCCACCGATGACCCCGAGGAGGCGAGGCGGCTGCTCGAGGTTGCAGCGGAGGCGTTCGGGGGGGACGAGCCGCCCCTGGCCGTCACCATCCTGCGACTGCAGCTCGACGCGAAGGCTGGCGGGCTCGCCGCGAACCGGGCAGACATCGAGCGCATGGCGACGTGCGAGCCGCCGGACGACCCTGATCTGCTGGATCGTTGGCTCGAGCTGCGGGTCTCGTGGGCAGAGGGGCTTCAGAGGGACGGCGAGCCCCGGCGCGCGTTGGCGGTGCTCGGCGAGCTGCCCATGAGCCTGGGGGCAGGACGCCCGGCGCGGGCGCGCCTCGAAGCCGCCCGGAGCCGATTCCTCTGGATCCTGGGGCGCATCGACGAAGCCGCTGCTGTCCTGGCGACCGTCCTGGAGAGCCAGTGGGGGCTGTCGCCATTGACTCGAACGCGCCTGCTCAACAACCTGGGCGCCATCCAGTACCGCTCGGGTGCCCGGTCCGCCGCCGTGCGGTCGTGGGAGGAGGCGGCGCTGGCGTTTGAGCGCAGCCAGGCGCGTGTCGAGTTGACGCGCGTGAGGGTGAACCTCTGCCAGGGATACCGCGACCTGGGCTTGCGGGAGCGGGCGAAGGCGGTCGGGCTTCGGGCCGTCGATGACGCGGCCTTCCTCGAGGTGCCGGAGCTCGAAGCGATGGCCATGGGCAACCTGATGGACGTCGCCATCGAGGAGCGGGACTGGGTCGTGGCCCGCGCGCTGTACAGGGCAGCACACGCCCAGGCGATGGAGCATGGGATCGCTCCCGAGCTGGTGGAGTTGGGGCGGCGCCGGGCAGAGATGGCCGTGCTCCAGGGGGACCCGTCGGCCGTCGAGGTGGCCCGGGAAGCGCGCGATGCTGCGAGGACGGCGGAGGACGCGGTCGAGGCGGCGCTGTGCGAGTCGATCCTGGCCCTGGCGCTGGCGCGTGCGGGGCACTCCGGCGTCCATAGAGCCATCGAGGCCGCGCTGGGCCCCCTCGCCGACGCCGGCGCCGCAGGGGTCCTGGCCGAGGCCCGGCTGTGGGCCGCCGAGGCCCTGCTGGAGGTAGACGACCTCGAGGGGGCGGTCCGGGAGGCTGACGCCGCCGGCACCTACGCCGAGGAGGTGGAGCATCTGCGGCTTCGGGTCCGCGCCGACGGCGTGCTCGCGCGGGTGGGCGACCACTCCCAGGATCCACAGACCGGCGCCCGCCTGACTCAAGTGTTGGCCGCGGCCGCAGCCATCGCCCGCGAGGGCGAGCTGGACGCCATCTTGCGCCGGTTGGCAGAGGTCGCGCTTTCTCTTCTGGAAGGGGACCGCGCGTTCGTGGTCCTCGCGGACTCGATGACCGTGGCCGCGTCCGCCACGCAGGCCGCGGGCCCCGCCGGCGAGCCGTCCTGGAGCATCGTGCGCCGCGCGCTGCTCGGTCGCCGCGAGGTCATCGCCGCGGAGCTGGGCGAGCGTGGCGATCTGCGCGATCACAGCAGCGTGATGACCCTGCTGCTCCGCTCGGCGATCTGCGTGCCGATGATCGTGGACGACGATGTGCTGGGGGTGATCTACCTCGACAGCCAGACGACAGCGAAGCTCACTGGCAGCGCTGCGGCGGAGCTGATGCGCGCCCTCGCGGCTCTGGCGGGGGTCTCGGTGTGCCGGGCCCGCGACCAGCAGAGCCGCATGGTCCAGGCAGCCCGGGATGCGGCCCAGGAGGAGCGCCGTCGCAATGAGGCGGCGCTGGCCGACGCGGCGTCCGAGCTGTCTCGGAAGAACGCGGTGCTGGAGCAGCTCAACCGCAACCTGAGCCGCGCGGCCCTCGTGGACCCGCTCTCGGATGTCGGCAACCGCCGCAGCTTTCAGCAGTTCATTCGGCAGCTCCACCGGGAGTCGATCGCGCTGGGGCGGACCTATGGGCTCGCGCTCATCGACATCGACCACTTCAAGCAGTGCAACGACCGTCACGGGCACGGGTTCGGCGACGACGTGATTCGGGGCGTCGCCCAGACCCTCTCCGACGCGCTGCGCTCCGCCGACCGGGTCTTCCGCCTGGGCGGGGACGAGTTCGCGGTGGTGTTGTCTGACGCATCGGGGCAGAGCCTCAGCCGGGTGCTGGAGCGGCTGCGGGCGGGGGTGGCACAGCGCCGGTTCACGACGCAGTCGCTGGAGCCCATGAGCGTGACGGTCTCGGTGGGGGGCGCTCGCTTCGACGGGCAGGAGCCGGTCGCGTGGGAGGAGCTCCTCCGGATCGCGGATGCGGCTCTGTACGTGGCGAAAGCGGCGGGACGCGACTGTGTGCGGGTCCGGTCTCTGAGCGGTGAGATCGGGTGAACGGACCGGTTCAGGGCACCTGTTCTTGCGCTCATGAGTGCGCGGCGGACGCCGCTAGATCTGGATGCCGGACTGTGGGTTCGGTCGAGGAGATGATTGTGACCGAGAACCAAAAGAATCCGACGCGCCCACTGCTGCTGCTCTGCTTGCTGGCGGCGGTGGGGCTGCTCCTGGATCGGTCCGAGGACCCACTCGACGCCCCGGTTCAGCCCAACAGGCCGGTGGTGAAGGCTCCGGTCGTCTCTGGCTCTCCGAGCGTGGCCAGGGCGCCCGTTGAGGCGTCGGACGCCCGCGGAGGCGCCTACAGCGCCGACTCCATCCTCGTTCGGCCCTCCAACGGCGTGCTCTTGTCCAGCATCGCCGACGCGCTCGGTGGCGAGGTCTCTCGCGCCGTGGGCCCCAGCGGCTACGGCGCGGTGACGGTTCCTCAGGGCGCAAGCGTTGCGGCGGCCACTCGGCAGCTGCATGGCGCTGGCCTCGCCGAGGCTGCGCTGCCCATGGGTCGCGTGCAGGGGGCCGGTAGCGACTGGGCGTGGCCGAAGCGGGACCGGGAGGAGGACAAACAGTGGTTCCTCGACGCCGCAGGCTGGCCCGACAAGAAGGCCTACAAGGAGCGCTGGCTGTCTGGTTGGACCGTGGCGGTGCTCGACACCGGGGCCGGGTACTCCGACGAGGGTTCGTACGCGCGGGTGAAAGCGCTGAAGGAGGTGCCGATTCGGTCGCCCTACGACTTCGTGAACGACGACTCGTATCCGCTGGACGATCACCAGCACGGCAGCCACATCGCGAGCCTCATCGTGGGGCGCGACAAGGGGGAGGGTGCGGCGCGCGGCGTGGGCCTGATGCCGATCAAGGTCCTCGATGAGTACATGGAGGGCACGGAGATCGACCTCGTGGACGGGATCTACTGGGCCGTGGACCACGGGGCCGACGTGCTCAACATGAGCCTGTCGTTTGCCCCGGCATACGTGCCCTCCCCGGCCCTGCTCGATGCGCTTCAGTACGCCAGCCAGGCCGGAGTCGTGATGGTGGCGGCGGCGGGCAACCACGGGCTCGACGATCGCGTCACTTGGCCGGCAGCGAGCCCGCGAGTGATCGCGGTCGGGGCCTCGCAGCCCACCCCAGACGGCCTGATGCCGGCCTGGTACAGCAACCTCGGCCCGGGGATCGACGTGATGGCTCCCGGCGGGGCCATGGACACGGACGTCAATGACGACGGCAAGCCCGATGGGATCTACGCCGCCACGATCAAGCACCAGGACCCGTCCGAGAGCAGCGCGATGTGGTGGGCGGGCACCAGCCAGGCGGCCGCGATCGTGTCCGGCGCCGCCGTGCAGTTGTTGGGCTTCGGCTTCACGCCTGAGGAGGTCCCTGCTGCGCTTCAGCTTTCCAACGCAGGCTGGAGCAGCGGCGGCACAGGCGCTGGGAACCTGCATCTGCGCACCATGCTGGACGCAGCGTCCGGCGCGCCGATCGGCGGTGGCCCCGACGGACCGTGGGACCTGCTCGACTCCGACTCCGACTCCGACTCCGACTCCGACTCCGACTCCGACTCCGACTCCGACTCCGACTCCGACTCCGACTCCGACTCCGACTCCGCCTCCGACC
>Ga0222662_1000078_pt1 | contig 92820 bp, 65 predicted proteins | sample AntAcemetagen600_FD_179821 | JGI IMG/M metagenome (GOLD analysis project Ga0222662, IMG submission 179821) | Saline water microbial communities from Ace Lake, Antarctica - #600 | ecosystem: Environmental > Aquatic > Non-marine Saline and Alkaline > Saline | place: Antarctica: Ace Lake... | reverse complement strand
TCCATGATCGACTTCGATCTTGAAGCAAGCGTGCTCGTGGTCCGAGGCTGTGACGGGGCCACCGAGACCTGGGGTCCGATCCGGAATAAACACTCTGGAGGGATCCTCCGTCGCAGCGACTGTCCCGCCCCGGATGTCTCGTCGAAAGCGGCTTCCGCGATGCTGGGCCATGCCGAAGCGCTTGCCCGAGCGCTCGATCACTGCGGCGTGCTCACCGTGGAATTCTTCGTCCTCGGTGACGAGGTCCTCGCCAATGAGATGGCGCCTCGCGTTCACAACAGCGGGCACCTCACCATTGAATACGCCGAGACCGATCAGTTCGAAAATCATGTTCGTGCGGTGACAGGACTCCCTTTAGGAGCCACTGCTTCGCAGCATCCGCACGCGACCATGTTCAACGCCATCGGCGCTTCGCCCACCGACGCCGATCTGAGTGCCAATCACATTGCGACGGTCAATGACCTCGGCACCCCTCCGGCGAAGGCGACCGTGAGCGCCGCCGTCTATCACGACTATCGAAAGCAACCGCGTCCGGGCCGGAAAGTCGGGCATCTCACCGCGATCTCCCCGAAGGCGGCTGGCACCTGGGCGGATGCACTGGCGGCCGTGATTCCCGGGGCTTCGGGAACTGATCCGAATTCGGACGACTGATCAAGCGTCGGTCTGGTGACTTGCCGGCGTCATCGGATCGTCGAGTTCGGTCAATCGCTGCGCTGCGATTCGAATCGCTTCTGGATGTCGGTCGATACCGATCGCGTTTCGACCGAGGCGGACGGCTGCGACCAGGGTCGTGCCACTCCCGCAGAACGGATCGAGCACCGTGCCGCCGGGCTTGGCACAGGCCCCCACCAGGAGTTCAAGGAGCGCGAGCGGCTTCTGCGTTGGCCACCCCGTTCGTTCAGTGGCCATGTTGTTGATCGCCGGAATCGCGATCACATCCGTCGCCTTCTTCATCATCCCGGCCATTCGACGGCTGGTCGCGGGCACCATCGGCGGCTCAAACCACCGTTCGTCGCCTCGGGCGTAGTAGAGGATGTCGTCGTGCTTTCTTGCGAATCGGCTCGGGCTCGAACCCCCGAGGCCGTATTGCCAGATGAGATGGTTCACAAATCGCTCGGCACCGAAAATCTCATCGAGGAGCACCCGCAGATGGTGAGACGATCGCCAATCGACGTGCAGCAAAATGGCTCCATCAGGTGCCAAGACCCGATGCAACTGCCTGAGGCGTTCCGCCATGAAGCTCAGATACGAGTCAAGATCCCGCCAGCGGTCGTCGTAGGCAAGCCGGTCCGACCGCCCCTTCTGAACTTGATTCGTGGCAAATGGCGGGTCGGCGTAGACAAGATCGACGCTTCCTGCCGGAAGATCGCCCAAAACCTCACTGCAGTCCCCCGCCAGTAACCGCCAAGACACGTCGTTGTCGCCTGAGTCGATCACAATTCGGACTCCGCGAGCGACCCAACGCTCGAAGTGAAAATTCACCGAGAAGACAGATCGACCGGCGTGGGATCGATCCTACCGCAGCAGCAGATGATGGACGCGGCTCTACGATAGTTCGTGAAATCCATTCCCGAGCCCGAGTGAGCACCCATCGTGCGGTACGCTTGAGAAGTCCGGAGTAGCGACGGCGGATTCTGATGGCCGAGACGAGTCGAAGACTCGAACTCGATGCCCCATTCGCCGGCAGGCTTGCACTTCCCGGGTCTCGATGCGTTTCCGAGCGCCCGTTGATCTCCAGATCCCCTGATGTGTCGCGACATGTGTCGCGACATGATCTCATTTTCATACACCCCACAGAGGAGAGTTCGGCGTTTCGAGGTCCCGACCGTTGTAAGGTCGCGCCACGGCTCGCACCGGTCTCGATTTGAGTTTCGTTCTCCGAGGCCTTTAAGACGAAGTCGCTTTCGTTCTACTTCGTCTGCGTTCCGCGACGACCGCCCATGCACGGCACCTATCAGGTCCACGGATCTGATCGAGACCACGATTGACTGACTCTTCGAAGAGGAAACGGTCATGCATGAGAAACGAAACTTCCTACTCGTACTCGTCTTCGCAGTGGTGACAATCTGGGCGATCATCACCTGGATGGCATCGGGGCCGATCGGACAGGGTGAGGCCGGAATTTGGACCCAACGGGTGATCAGCCTGACTCTCATGCTCGGACTCGGCGGATTCTTGGTTCGAGCCCTTTGGTTCACCGACCGCCTTCAGGATCAGCTCGCCGAAGCAGTGGGATCCATTTACTACGAGACCGATGGCGTGTGCTTCATGCCATTGATCAGACTCGACGCCAGCGGCGCCGCTGAACTCCGCCTCTACTATCAGAACCGATACGAAAATCCCGCCCATGTCGTGGTTCACTTGCGCCCCATGGGTGAGAGTTTCTCCGTCGGCCAGCATGGAGATGACATTCACATCGCATTCACCTGTGGCGGTGGTGATTTCGGCATCATTCACCAACCAATCCGCGTCCCGGCTCATCTCCGTGGTGAAGTGATCGACCTCAAACTCGCCGCGGCCAGTAGATATCCGAGAAGCCATGGCGGAAAACTGCGAAGCCACGAGGGAATGCACTGCGGGACGGTTCGTGTCGATTGGGCGGGCGCCGCCTTCCGACTTGGAGTTCATGAGACGTCGGACGAAGTTGAGTTGACCGATCCCGTGAGAATCCATCTCGCGATTCCTCGCGCCGTCCGCCAGCGAGGATCGGAGAGCATGCAATGGCGACAGGAGCAGCTCTTCGCGGGCGTCCTCATCGCCTGATGGGCAATCGGTAGAACAACGACGCCCCGCGAATTGGTTTCGCGGGGCGTCGTACTCATTTTGAGGTTCTCAATTGGGCCGCACGCTGACCGGGTCGAAACTCAGCCAGCCTCGGCTCGGGGGTGAGCCTTGTCGTAGGAATCCCGCACTCGTCGACTCGAGAGATGGGTGTAGACCTGCGTGCTCGACAGTGACTGATGCCCGAGCAGTTCTTGCACCGATCGGAGATCCGCGCCGTTATCCAGAAGATGGGTGGCGAAGCTGTGCCGGATGGTGTGCGGGCTGATCTCGGGGTCGAGGCCAACCTGCTCCAGGTACTTGGTGACTTTTCGACGAACGGAACGACTACTTAGTCGACCACCATGCTTGTTCACAAAGAGCGCCGACTCATCACCAGCGGTCAATCCTGCTTCGGCGAGTTCGACATCGTGACGGTTCACGTAATGTCGAAGTGCGGCCAGAGCATGCGAACCCAGTGGCACGACCCGCTCTCGGCGGCCCTTTCCACGAATCAGAATGGACTCTCCGGAGTCGTCCAGATCGCCGCGATTGATTCCGACGACTTCACTCACTCGGATACCGGTTGAGTAAAGCGTCTCAAGGATCGCCCGGTCGCGGGCACCGAGAAGGGCACTGTCGTCGGGCGCCGCGAGAAGTTGTTCAATTTGCTCGACGGAGACGGCCTTGGGAAGGCGCTTGGCCTGCTTGGGCGTTCGGACCGCGAGCATTGGATTCTGGTCGACCAGACCCCGCTTCTCCATCCATTTATGGAAGGAACGCAGGGTGGCGATCTTTCGAGCCGTCGTCGCCGCGGAATAGTCACGATCAGCCATCCAACCGAGGAATCCACGAATTCGCGTAACGTCTGCCGCGAGCATTAGACCCGTGACGGTCTTCTCGTCCTTGGGGGACTTCGGATCCTGAAGGCGGGCCTCGAGGACCGTGGCCTCGGATTCGGCCGACACATCGGCGCCGAACTCGTCGGCCAGGAACTCGCCGTACTGACGAAGATCGAGGCCGTAGCAACGGGCGGTGTACGGGCTGAAGTGCCGTTCATCGACCAAGTAATCGAGGAATTGTTGGACGAGTGGAAGGGAGTTGCTCATGTCGTGCGAACCTCTGTCTGAATGGGTGATCCGATTTCGAATCAACCCTTGCCTGTTGGAATTCGTCGAGTCCAAGCGACCTCTGAGCGGCCGAAGAACCCGAATCTCGCCGTTCCGATATCGACGCGGAAGGGGGCTAGGTTCAGTCCCCTTACCGGACTTCTGAAAAAAACTAAATTCGTCTCGAAGGCAACTGCCTTGACGCCCTCAAAAGGCGGTTTCTGGCGGTTTCGCCGACTGAGGGAAAAGTCGGCTTTTCAAATTTGATTCCGAGCCGGTCTTCTCGTGTCCGTCCCTGGGAGCGGGATTTTGGATCACTTGGACGAGGCTGGGGACTCATTGGCTCGTAAGACTCGAGCGTGCTCTTTCTGAACCAGCGCTTCAACGAGTTGATCTGCCGAGAAATCAAGCCAACGATCGAAGACCATCAGGTAATACCGTTCCGGTGGGTCAAACCCACCCGTGACATCACTGTGACTTCGAGCGTAGTCCCGGGCGTTCTGTCGGACATCGTGCCGAGTGGCGTCGTAGTCTCCGACGACGTCGGTGAGCGTCTTGGGCGACTGCGAGGCCATCGGAACCGCATCGCCCGTACGTCCGGTCAGCATCCTGGTCTCGAAAGACGATTGAAGCTCACCCTCGTCGGCGACCAACAAAATGTTCGCTCCGAAAGTCGGCGGGTCGTACGGATCCCACGCGGTGATGGTGCCGACGATGATTCCGTCCGCACCAACGGTTTTAAGTACGGCTCGAGCCTCTTCGACCGATTGGATCTCCGCGATCCCGAGCTGCCGCATTGCCTGAAGCGTGCGGTTGAGCGGAACGGCCTGCCACCCTTTGACGACATTCAGCGAGGCGACCAACTTGTCTGAGACCGAGGCCCGAAGATCTGGCTTCATGTCCACACCCGACTCGTTGGTGAAGGGCGCGACCATCAGAACGGCCGCGTAGGGCGCGCTCGGGGCCGAAGGGACTACCAGCCGTTCAGGTTCGGTCTTGCAACCAAATGATCCGGCGAGCAGGAGAAGACCGGCGAGCCGAGCGAACCAGAGATGCCCCGAAATTCCCGATGGGGAAATTCGAGGCATGTGGTCGGTACGGCGCGATGCCGATCGGCGATCTGAGACGAATACGGTTGCCATGGCGTCCTGCCTGTGTGACTTCGCGATGAGCGACGTCCGGATGTCTCCCATCCGTACGATTCATTTCATCGGCCGATCTCTGGGAAGAACGGGAGAAAAGAAAGATCCGTGGACCAGGCCTTCTCCCACGCCCCCCTCGTCGCAACCAGACAAAGGCTGCACCGCCCTTCAGAAGACCGCGGGGTCGGCCTCGGAAGGCCGACCCCGCGGGTCAAAGTCGATGAGGTTGCCCTCTGATACATCAAAGGACTCAGTGATCTTCGAAGTCATCTCCAGCACCGGCGACCGCGTTCGAGTCACCGATTCCGGTCCCGAATCCCGGTGCGAACATCGAAGACCCTCCGGCAACCGCCCAAATCACATCAAGTCCACCTCGATTGCTGGTGAAGTAGATCCGGCCGTCCGCGGCCCAGGTGGGACGCATGTTCCGGAATCCACCCGAAGTCAGGGCCATTCGCCCCGTTCCGTCAGCATTGATCACCCAGATGTCACTCTCGACGGGCATCCCGTCTTCGGTCACTTCAGGGTTGCCGACGGAGGTGAAAGCGATGCGGCTTCCGTCCGCGGACCACGTGGGATGCATGATGGCGGCATCACCAGCGGCCACGATTTCGGTCGGATTGACGCCGCCGAACTTGGTGAGATCAATGGTCCAGACGCCGTAGAGGTGACTGCCTCGCTTCCGAGATCGTTGGAAGAGAATTCGGTCCTGCGATGAATCTGGTGACCAACGCGGGAACATCCCTTCGCAGATGAATGATCGCATGCCCGGCCGATCCAAGGCCACGGTCCAAAGTTCCCAAGCCGCCGTTCGGTCATTGAATCGGCAGTAGCAGAGCTTCGTGCCATCGGGCGACCATGTGGGATGAAGTTCATGAGCGTCATCGAAGGTGATCTGCATCGCCGGCCCACCATCGACGGACATGACGAAAACGTCCCAGTTACCGTTTCGATCGCTGGTAAAGACGATTCGCTTGCCATCGGGAGCAATTTCCGGCATCACATCCTGCGAGAGACCGGTGGTCAACTGCGTGACGACGCGGCCATCAACGGACTTTCGGTAGATGTCGGCATCCGTCCGATGCTGAGTCGATGCAAACACGATCCAGTCTCCGCCAGCGGAGACGTCGGGATCGAAATCGGCACCCTCGGCGGCGAAACTGATCTGGGCAAGATTGGTATCGCCACCGGACCAGTCACTCGAATCCTCGCTGGCACCAAAATTTGCCAGCATGCTCATTCGCACCGCGGAGCGGTCGGCGATCGGTTGATCGGTGGCAGTAAACACCACGTCGGTCTGGCCAAAGCCGGCCGAAACCACTGGCCCGTCAATGGCGGACGTCTCTCCAGTATCAACCTTCGAAAAATCCTCGTACCAGCCATTTCGGTAGGTCGGGGATGCCCAAGGTTGTCCATCCGGGCCCGTGCCTTCAACCATGACGCCGGGTATTCCGGCGTCCGTCAAAGGCGAAGCACCCTCTTTAGGACCGCCCGTGCAGCCGCCCATCTGAATCACCACGGCGGCCGTGCCAACCGCGGCGATGACGGAGACGAAGAGAGCCCCCGCACCAGAAGGTTTCGTTGAAGTGGACGATCGAGTGTCAGAAGTTGCGAACATGGTCGAGTTCTCCAAGCGACGGTGATTCCGCCGCAAAAGAGCCATCGACGCCTGATGGTCCTCTATTTACTCCGAGGTTCCGAATTTTGCATGTTGGACCAGTCATGCAGGCGATTGACCGATCCGAGGCACTGGTTTTTGGTCAATTGGTGGTCGATAGGCCGCAAAGAGACATAACGTCCTATAAAAACAGCAATAAATACAAAAAAACCCCCTCGTGGGCTTCCCATCGGAACTGGCCCAGTTCTTCGAGCTGATTCACCATTGCCCGTGGAGCATCACCAACTCGGCCAAAGTCGGAAATGACCGAAAAGATCTGTGGACGAATTCAGGATCACGTGACAAACGGCCCGTGGCGGACGCGGTGTCCACTACAATTCGCGACTCGGGATTCCGTAGCTCAGTTGGTAGAGCATGCGACTTTTAATCGCCAGGTCCTGGGTTCGAGCCCCAGCGGAATCACTCCGAGTCCCGTGATCGCCTACGGAGCACGGTGGCCCGGGTCAGTTGATGATCGTCACTCGCCACTCGGCATGACGATCCCGAACACGTGGGAACAGTCCAAAGTTCAGAGACGGACTTTGGAGATTCGACTTGCGACGCCGCGTCGCGACATGGAGGTCGGCAGTCATTTCCGGAATTCCGACGATCGTTTTGCACGGAGTCACCAGCGGCGACGCTTGGCTTCTTTGGGCGGAGCGAATCGACCTCTACGACGATTCGACCTGGAGAGCCGCGACCCCCGAAGCGGCTCCAGTTGCCTCCGACGAAACCACAGACGCTGCGAACGCGCCGGTGGTCGTGGCGACCATGCCACGAACCATTTCCCAACACCCGTTCGCCGCTTCACTCGTGGATCTGCAAGACCGACTTGGCCCATGTCTCGAAGGCTGCGAAGTCAAAGAGCGGGATGCCCTTCATCTTCGACTCCCCCATCGAGGGGGTGATGCATCAAGACAACCCGCACCAGGCCTTGTCTTAGCGACTCAGCTTGCCCTGGCGGTTCCCAACGCCGAAGACCTCATACTCGGCGACACCGAAGTTCCGTGCCTGGAGATCGACGCCGCCACGGCGGTCGATCTCTTCACCCGCATCGTCGAAGAACCAATTGAGAACGTGATGCTCGGCCACGACATCCGATTCTGGTCGGAGGTCTCCACCTTCGCGCTGGAGCTCTTGGCTGACCAGCGATTCGTGCCGTCGGTGATCCAGGTTGAAGGCGGCCCGTTGAGAGGCCGGTGGGTCCCTTGGCTCGCGGATGCCGAACTGGCGGAACCGCTTCGTCATCTTGCGTCAGCGATTCCACCGGTCGCACTCTCCCTCGTCGACGTCTCGGCGTCCGATCGCTGGACGGTGATCGAGTCAGCCTTAGAATCGATGATCGACGCACTCGTTCGCCGAACCCTCCTGGGCGAGGATTATCTCGACGCGATCGAAGATCGTGATGCCGAAGGCGACCGACAGGTCGCACTGCTCACCGGCCTGCTCGGAGATGACCGGCACATCCGAACGTCCCGCGAAACCCTCGTCGACGTGACTCGAGGCGCACGACTTTGGCTCGGTGGACTCATCGATCCAGTCGAAGGCCGCGCGGTTCGACTCTGCCTGCAGTTGGCCGAACCGATGGACGGCGTACTCGATGCAACGCCAGAGGATCTTCAGAATGCTCGTTGGCCGCTGGGCTTCCACCTGCTGGTAACTGATGATCCACCGATCATCGTGGACGCTGCGGACATCTGGGCCGATGGCGGCGGCGGTCGACTCGCGTCGGTCGTTGGTTCCGAGGAAACCCCTGGCGACCTGTTGCTTGCCGAACTCGGCCGGGCGGAGCGGATCTGGCCCAAGTTGAAGACCGTCCTCGAAGAGATCGATCCCACCGGAATCGAACTCTCCACGGCCGAGTCTCATGCATTCCTACAGGAAGCACGTCCAATCCTTCAAGAGGCGGGCATCGAGGTCCTGTCACCCTCATGGTGGGGAAGCACCACGAGCCGTATCGGCGTGAGAATGATCATTGAGCCCCACGGAGATGCAGAAGCACCTCCGGCAATGGGCCTCTCAAGCCTCGTCGATTATTCGTGGGAGATCTCGATCGGAGATCAGAACGTCGGACTCGAGGAACTCCGTCGACTCGCCGAGAACGGCGTGCCGTTGGTCCGCGTCGGCGATACTTGGGTCGAAATCCGCGCTGAAGACTTCGAGCGAGCCAAAGTCTTTCTCGACAAGCATCCCGGTGGCGCCGCGACCCTCGGAGAAGTTCTTCGGCTTGCATCGATCGGCGAAGAAGATGGCGAAATGCCGCCGATCACCGGCGTACGCACCGATGGTTGGATCACCGAGCTTCTCGGCGATGAGGGGATACCCGACGATTCCGCAAGACCAGTGAAGGTCCCCGCGAACTTCAATGGAACCCTCCGCCCGTATCAGGAACGAGGCCTCGCGTGGCTCGCCTTCCTAGACCGGTTCGGTCTCGGCGGATGCTTGGCTGATGACATGGGCCTCGGCAAGACGATTCAGATGATCGCCCTGCTCCAACACGAACGTGAAGTCCGCCCCGGCGCCGTCAATCCGACCCTCTTGGTATGCCCGATGTCGGTGGCCGGCAACTGGCGACGAGAACTAGAACGCTTCGCACCGGAACTCCGGGTTCATGTCCAGCACGGCCCGGATCGACCGGTCGGAGTTGGGTTCGTCGAGAAATCAAACGCCTGCGACGTCGTGGTCACCACCTATGCACTGGTCAGTCGAGATCGGCCTTGGATCGAGGAAGTCACTTGGGAACGCGTGGTGCTGGACGAAGCGCAGCACGTCAAGAACCCACCGACGAAGCAGGCCACCGCAATTCGATCGATCAAGAGTCGCCATCGGATCGCACTCACGGGTACTCCGGTCGAGAATCGACTCACCGAACTCTGGTCGATCATGGAGTTCTGCCTCCCGGGCTTCCTCGGACCGCAAAGCGATTTTCGCCGGCGATTCGCGATTCCAATCGAACGGCATCGCGACGAACGACGAGCAGAACGCCTGAAACAACTTGTCGGCCCCTTCATCCTTCGGCGACTCAAGACCGATGATGGCGTCGCCGACGATCTCCCACCCTTGGTCGAGAACCGACAGCAGGTTCAACTCACGCCGGAACAGGCGAAACTCTACGACACCGTGGTTCAGGACATGCTCCGAAAAGTGGACGAGGCGACGGGCATCCGCCGCCGAGGTCTCGTGCTTTCTGGGCTCGTCCGACTCAAGCAGATCTGCAATCACCCCGCACACTTCCTGCGCGAGACCGATCTCGCACCCGCGAAGGGCGAACGGCTCAGTCAGCGATCTGGCAAGAGCATCCGGCTCGTCGAAATCCTCGAGGAAGTTGTTGCCGCCGGCGATCAGGCGTTGATCTTTACGCAATTCCGACAGATGGGGCATCTCCTGACCACCATCATGCGGCAGGAATTTGACATGGATCCGCTGTTCCTTCACGGCGGTACGCCTCAAGGAAAACGAGATCAGATGATCGAACGTTTCCAGAATCGCGAAGCGGCACCGATCTTCATCCTGTCCCTCAAGGCCGGTGGCGTGGGTGTCAACCTGACCAGTGCAAATCACGTGATTCACTTCGACCGCTGGTGGAATCCCGCGGTGGAAAACCAGGCCACTGACCGGGCATTCCGCATCGGACAGACCAGAACCGTGAATGTCCACAAGATGATCACATCTGGAACCCTCGAAGAACGGATTGATCAGATGATTGAGCAAAAGACTGATCTTGCCCGTCGAATCATTGGCGCGGGAGAGTCTTGGTTGACCGAATTGAGCTCCAATCAGTTGCGGAACGTGCTGGCACTCCGCGAGAGCGGCGTCGAGGAGGATGACTCATGATCACCAGCCGCGACGAAGGATTTCGACGCCGGGACGATACGCCTCGCAAGGTTCGCAACGGACTTCGCCTTCGATCAAAAGACGAAGAGCTCGTTTTCACCTGGCCCGCTGGCCCTTGGCTAGAGATGGTCCTCTCCGGCTTCGATGACACCACGCGATCCGAAGGGCTCGACTTTGCCCGCAAGGGCCAGACGGTCCTCATGAACATCGAACCGGCGAGAATTACCGCCACGGTGCAAGACGTGTCGGCGCGACCACACGATCTCCGAATCGAATTTGATCCAATCAGCCGCGATGACTGGGACCGAGTGGTCAAATCAATGGCTCGAGAAGCCCGTTACACCGCAAAACTTGTGTCCGGTGATGTCTCCCCAGAAATCGCTGAACCGTTTGCGGCCGCCGGGCTCACCCTAATCCCCGATCCCTCACAAATTCAATTCACCTGCAACTGCGGCCAGTCGAAGTGCCGACATGCGGTCACTGCGGTGTACTTGATGGCGGAACGAATGGAAGGGGATCCACTGCTGATCCTGACGCTCCGCGGACTGTTTGGGCCTCGTTTTTTAGAACGTCTGCAGGAAGCTCGACTGCTTGCGACCAGCGGCCTGAGTCGCGCCCATCCCATCCCGGGAACGGCGGCCACCGTTCGAGATCTTCCCTCGGTGGAGGAATCACTGGAGACATTCTGGAGTCCCGGCCCCGGACTTGAAGCCTTCAAGCGAGAGCGACGAATCGAACACGCACCGCAAGCGCTGCTCCGACGACTCGGCAATGCACCGCTTGAAGGACGCTTCCCCCTGGTCGGACTCTTGGCGAGCATCTACGACTCCGTTGCGGATGCCGCTCGCGCCCGACTCGCGGAGCTCGACGATGTCGCCATGGCCGTATCGCAGCCTGTACCGGACGTCGATCCTTCCGACGACGAAGACGAGACGAACTGAGCCAAACTCGCCGCAGAAGCGTGATTCCAGATCGGAATCGGCGCTTCCTCGGCAGGACTTGCGTTGACGTGGTTCAATTCGAGCCATGGACGTCCTCTGGATGATCAATCGGCTTGAGCAGATCCCCGACTCACTGGCGGTGCTACTCGCCGACCTGAGTGCCGATGACGCTCGCTGGCGACCTTCCGAATCAGACTGGTCCATCCTCGAGATCATCTGCCATCTCATCGACGAGGATCTTGATGACTTCGGTACGCGACTCCGAATGACCCTTGAGGCTCCAGAGGCCGAATGGCCGGAGATCGACCCCCAAGCGGCCGCAAAGACGCGTGGCTATCGCGACCGTGATCTTCGGACGATGCTGCATCAGCTCCGCGCCGTTCGACGTACCGAAGTGAACTGGCTGCACACGGTCGCCGATCAAGACTTCTTCATCGAGAAGAGCCAACCGATATTCGAAACCATTCGAGCGGGCGACATCCTCGCGGCATGGTGCGCCCATGACGATCTGCATCTTCGTCAGATCGCACGACGTCTCCACGAGATGACGACGCACAAGGCCGGTCCCTTTGCCACCGATTACGCTGGCGATTGGTGATCTTTCCAACAGGCCCGAAAATCACTCCGAACTCGGCAAGTCTGGAATGGCGGCGATCGGCGTGGGCATGGCAGCGCCGATCTTCAGCCGCCACGCCGCAAGCCTGCCAAGCATCGCCTCGCGAAGCTCGGGTTTAGTTTCGCTCCGATCGACTAATTCACCCGGATCCGACTGGAGATCGAAGAGTTCAACATCACCATCTTCAAACCACTCGATGAGTTTCCATCGCCCCTCACGAATTGCACCGCTCGGCGTGGAACGGAATGGTCGGCCAGGATCATGACTCTCTGCATCGTGACCTTGGAGATATGCGGGAAAGTGCCAGAAGAGCGAGCCACGATCCAGTGGTTCACCGCGAAGGGCTGGCGTCAGCGATACCGCGTCGATCGGCCGATCGGCCGGCATCACGGCCCCAGCGAGTTCGACCAGCGTCGGGTGGACATCGAATAACTGCACCGGCGTCTCGACCTCGCCCGCGGGGAGCCCCGGCACTCGGACGAACAGGGGCGTTCGCACCCCACCCTCGTAGAGCATGCCTTTTCCCCCTCGCCACGGTGACATGTCGGTAACTGGCTGAAGACCGCCGTTGTCGCTGGCGAAAGAGACGACGGTGCGATCCAGATCGACCGCCGCCAAGATCGTCCCCACCGCCCGATCGGTCGCCTCGACCATGACGGCATACCGCACTGATCGATCATTCATCTGTGGATGTCGAATTTTCATCGCCGCCACCGCCTCTGGGCCCGCCTGAATCGGCGTGTGGACCGCATATGGCGCGTACATCACAAACCAAGATCGGCCATCCTCCACCGAGTCGGCCTCGAATGATTTAATCATTTGAACCGTCTCGCCGGCAAGCCGATCGATGAGATATTCACCCTTGGGCCCGTCCACCAAATTCGAGTTGCGATACGGCGGAAAATACGAATTGGGATGGCCGGCCTTGTTTCCCGCGATATTCCGTTCGAATCCCTGAGTCGTCGGATCATCGCTGACATGCCACTTGCCGACAAATCCGGTTCGATAACCCACCGATCCCAGCGTCTCCGCAATCGTTCGCTCCTCTTCCCGAATTCGAAATTCGTTCTTGGGCGGCTTCACTCGTCGATTAACGGCTTTCCCCCGCTCCGCGCTACCAACCGTATGTACTCCCGTACGGCTTCCGTGTCGGGCGGTGACTAAGGCCGCCCGGCTCGGAGAACAATTTGGCCCGTTGCATCCTGCATTCATGAATCGGACACTTTGAGCCCGAAGCGCATCGATGTTCGGCGTTCGGTGAATCGCATGGCCTTCGCCAGTGAGGTCTCGACAACCCAGATCGTCAATCAGGATCAGGAGAAGGTTCGGCCGGTCCAGAAGTGGCGGCGAGGTCAAGGCCGAGCCCCGAAAATCGTCCTGCCCAGACGCCGCGGCCAGCGCGGTCGCCATCACCAGCAGCACGAAACCCGCGCTCAGACCTTGCCGGGTCATTCGGATGCCTTTTTCATCTCGTCCATCCGCATGGGCATTGAATCAATAAATGGAAAGACGGCCGTCGGATCGACGACTTCAAAGTACCGCGACTTCACGCCGCCGTCCTTACCGACGAGTACCGCCTCGAATTTCTCCCGCGAAAGGTCAAAACGGTTGCGAAATACCATCGCTTGGCCTGCGGTGAGATGGCGACTGGCCGACCGAGCCGCGGCGGGATCTTCGACGATCCAACCCTCGCTACTGGTAAGCATGACCAAGAGAAGCTCCCGATCAAGCCACTCAGCTTTCAACTCGGCGACCGCGGACCACTGACGATCAAACGCCGTGTCCGGCGACCCCGCGGCAACCACAAGCAGCCGATGCTTCCAACGCCAGTCGGCCACCATCTTGGCAACGCTCGCCTCATCCGCGTTCGTGATTGAAGAGTCTTGCATCGAAGATTCCATGCCTCCACATCCAGAGAGCACGCCGACCATGGCGAACGAAACCGGAACCAAGCCTTTGCGGATCGACCGTACGAGAAACGTCATGGCGATGGCTCATCGAGCCGAGTGAGCAGATCATCAACCGCCGCCTTCAGCTGCGCATCGATTCCCGCGACTTCGTCTTCCGGAGTCTGCACCACGACGATATCGGGGACGGCGCCGTTGTTCTCCATGTCCTCGCCACTTTGGAGATACCAGCCTCGGAAGGGAAGTCGAACCGATGTTCCATCGATCAAAGAGGTGCCACCAGTGGAGATGACGCTTCCGTGGGTCCGTTGCCCAACCAGTGTGCCGCGATCAAGTGTCTTGAATGCATGCGAGATGATTTCTGCGTTCGAGTAGCTTTTCTCGTTGCAGAGCATGTTCATGGGAAGCATGTAACGCTGAATGTAGAGACGATCCTGTGGATAGTTCCCAGTGCTCGATTGGTCGGCTCCCCGTGGAATGGTGTACGCATGCGGCCGGGCCATGATCGAAGCGAGAAGTCGATCCGTGGTCCATCCACCACCGTTGTCACGAACATCAACCACCAGGCCGTCCCGCCCTTCCGCCGCCGCAAAGATGTCCCGTTCGAATTCGTCTAGCGACGGCTGGTTCATTCCGCGGATATGCGTATAGCCAAGTCGTCCTCCCGACCATTCGTCGACTAAGGCCGATCGACGTCGTTGGGTCGCGCGATAGACGAGCGCTCGAACCCCACTATTCGAGATCGGGGTCAAGAGCAGATCAAGTTCGACCGGTTCATCCGCCGCACCGTCTTCGGACGCCGGTACGGATCGAAGCACGGTCACGATCACCTCTGAACCACTCTTGCCTCGAAGGCGACCGCCCACGGTCTCCGGAGGGGTCGCACCAAGGTCGAGCGGCACGAGATCAATCGCCGTGATCACGTCGCCGATTTCCAATGGCATTTCGGTTTCCACCGCCGGCGAATCCTCGATGATCCCCTTGATTCGATACCCGCGTTCGACCCGTTCCAAGTCGACGCCAAGCCGTCCGATGGACTGGGACAACGGCATCGTCTCGGCCGGTGCTCGGATACCCATGTGCGAAGCGCTGAGTTCGCCGATGAGTCGATTCGCGACCCAGTTGAACTCGTCGGCGGTTCTCGCCTTCCGCGCGAGTTGGTGATATCGCTCGGTCAAGGCAGGCCAATCCAGACCCTTCATCTCGGGATCGTAAAAGATTTCACCAATAATCCCCGCCGCCTCGAGGAACTTCTCGCTCGACTGCTGCTCAAGATCAAGTCGGATTCGCATGCTGATCGGATACGAGGTCGCCTTCCCACTTCCAACCGCAATGGTCTTGGCCGTGCCGCCGCCAACTGCGACCAGCCGTCCGCCATCTTCAGAGAGCCCCATCATCGAGACCGAGTCGCCGAGGCGCTTCCGACCCGTGCCGTTCCACTTGACTGAATAAAGGCCGGACACGCCAGGTGCGGATGTCCGGCTCCCAAAGAGCACCGTGTTTCCCGCCGGGAGCATCGTCAGACGGTTTTCGTTCCCCGGAAGACTCGTCAACTTCCGGAGCCGGAGATAGGCCGTCTCCAGATCTTTGGTCGTGAATGGAGGCGCGTCGACCGCTTCCCCCGCGTCTTCAGGATCTGCATCCGCCACGTTGACCGGCTCGTCCTGCCCCACAGCCGTTTCCTCATCCGCCACCGCCGCAGCCGTCGCCTTCGCCAGTGCCTTCCGGACTTTGTTCGGATCAAGCGGCTTCCGCTTCTTGGCCGCCTTCTCTGCATCTTCGAAATACTTCTCGAGTTCAGGCGCGGCCAGTTTTTCAAGATTGCGATCGAGGAAGACGTACCAGACGTCAAACTCCTCACTATCTCGCTCGCTCGAAAAAGCGATCACCTTGGCGTCGGCGGAGAACTTGGCCCCGCCATCATTGTCCGGATGACGCGAGATATTGATCGGCGTTGCTGATCCGTCACTCGGCACGATGAAGACGTCTTGATTGAAATTCATATCCGCCTGATCAAAGACGATCCATTTCGAGTCGAGACTCCACTCAAACTCGATGCCACGATCCCATCCCGATCGAAGCAGCGTCTCCTCACCCGTGGCCAGATCGAAAATCATCAGATCGCCCAGGCCGCGAATGAATCCGAGTTTCATGCCATCGGGCGACGGCGATGGACGATGATCATTGGTCCCGGTTTCAATCAGTGGACTGACCTGAAAACTCACGGCATCCGCCCAACGCGCGGGGTCAAGCAGCGGATCGGCTTCGTCTTCTGGCTCTGCGTCGTCTTCTGCTTCTGTTTCGTCGTCTGCTTCTGGATCGTCCTTCGCACCTTCTTCTTCGGCCGACTCTTCGGCATCTTGCCCCTCACTCATGTCGGCGCCCTGGCTCGCGCTCTCTTGGTCGACAGCATCCGCCGGATCGAGCGCCTCGGTGTCTTCAGACGACGCTTCCTCTTCTACTTCCTCATCATCCTCGCCGGATCTCGTCCGATCCGCATAATCGTTCTTGATCTCTTCGCGGGTCCGCGCGACGGTCGCTGCCATGATCGACGCATGGCCGCCATTCATGGTCGTAAAGTAAAGCGTGGTTCCGTCGGGGCTCCAGGCGATATCCCCTTCTCGGCCGTGGGTTTCGGTCACTCGGCGAGTGGCCGCGTCATCCGCGGTGCCTCGAATCACGACCTCACCGTAGGCAATCACCGCGATCGATTCTCCATCCGGGTTAAGCGCTGCCTCGGTGACCCGACGAGAGATATCAAGGTTCTCTTCCGCATCAAGCGCGTCTTCCGCCGCCGTAATGAGCATCGGCCGTGGGACCGCTTTGGGGTCGTCGAGGTCAAGCGTGAAGAGCGAGTCCCATCGATGAAGAACAATTTTTTGCCCATCGGAAGTTGCATCGAATCCCGCAACGTCGATCTCCTCAAAGTCGGTAATCGCCTCGGCATCCCCGCCATCAAGTGCCTGTCGATAAATGTTCTGAGTCGAGTTAGCGCGATCAGAGAGGAAGAGGACGGCATCATCACCTGACCATCGTGGCTTCCCGTCGTTTCCGGCCCAATCGGTCAACGGCGAAAACGTGTCGTCCGCGCCGTCATACATCCAGACGTTTCGCCGATCGTCGCCCCGATAGTGCCGCCGCTCCCACTTCGCGTTGCCTCGTTCGAAAGCCGCCCGGGTGCCATCGGGGCTCCGGACGTTCAATCCACCAAAAGCATCGTGCAATCGACGCGGCTCGCCGCCTTCGATCGGAACCTCGTATGGACGTGGCGACCGATAGAGATCGCCCTCGAGATACCCCGTGAATCCCACAACGACTTTTCCATCCGAATCAACACCAACCCCGCCAAGGGCGACCGAACTATCAAGATCGGTGATCTTCCGCAGTCCGGTGCCATCGGCCGCCATCGCCCAGAGATTGGTAGTCCCAGTTCGATCGCTCTCGAAGACAATCATGGAACCGTCCGGCGTCCAGGCCGAATCATGATCACGGCCCGGATGGCTGGTGAGTCGAGTGGCGGTTCCTCCCCCAAAGGGAACCTTCCAAAGGTCTCCCCGCCAGCTAAAGACCACCGTCTCACCATCTGGGCTGATACTCGGGAATCGAGGAAGGTCGACGTTTCCTTCCGCCCGATGGGTGCCGGTTGCCCCGGGATGTGCGGTCCCAGCGGCAGCCGTGGCGAACCCTGAAATCAAGAGGCCGATCACCCCCGCCAACGAGAAAAGGCGAGGGGAATGAAAAAGTGAGGGCCAACGATTCATGACGTATCTCCAAATTTACCGACTGATCGGTCTTGAATTTTATCGCACCCAGCGGAACCCCTTTGATTCAAGCGGCGCAATCTGCTTGAGTCTACCCGCCGCTCTGCGAGCGGTTCTTTTCGGCGACCCAGGAGCTGCCCACAATCACATTTGGGTCGCTCTGCTCCGATTGTGCAGCCTGTCCCCTCTCCTCCGGCACCTGAAGGTCGAAAAAACTGCATCCGGACGGAAGTCGAACTCTCTGAAGTCCGATTTCCCTCGTGACCCTCAATAGAAGGACCCCACGCTATGAATCGGCAAGAAAACGACCCAAACGACCGAATGCGGACCATCCTCCAGCGAATGGAGCGATCGATCGACGATGCTCGTTCCAAACGCGTCGAAGGAGCGGACACGGGTTCGCCCTACCAGTCCAAGATGGCCGACGCAGCCACGACGCGATCCGACGGGGCTCCTCGACCCATCGATCCGCTCGATACGCCCATCGCCGACAGTACGCCGCGGCAGCCCTCGGGAAACCAAGCGAACGCCACGGTCCGTGATGCCGGAACCATGTTCGATTTCAAGGGCCCACGCCTGAAGGCACGTCCAAAGCGATCCACGAGCGGCTAAAACCCGGCATGGTGTGGACTCGATGCCCCGCGGCGTCGCGGGTAGAATCGTTGGATGCGAAAAGAATCCCTCGACTTTCTCCGCCGCCTCCTCGACACCCCCTCACCGTCCGGCCACGAAACCGCCGGCCAGCGGATCTGGCTCGAAGAAGTCGGCCGATCCGCGACCTCAACTTGGAATGACGCCTACGGCAACTGTTTCGCCCGCCTTGAATGCGGTCGGGATGACGCTCCTACCGTGGCCATCTGCGGCCATGCCGACGAGATCGGCCTGATGGTGAACAACATCGACGACAAGGGGTTCGTCTACTGTCGCCAGATTGGCGGCATCGACGCCGGTTCGATCGTCGGAAAGCGAATCCGGTTTCTCTCCAGCGTCGAGGGTGTCAACGAACCTGTCCTTGGCGTGATCGGAGCCACCGCGATTCATCTTCAGGATCGTGCCCGCGATGCCAAAGTCCGAAAACTCCACGAGCTCTTCATTGACATCGGTTGCACGTCGAAAGAAGAGGCCGCCGCAAAGCTGAACATCGGCGACGCCGGTGTTTTTGCCGACGGATCCATGCTCTTGGGCGAAGACATGATTCTCGCTCGAGGTCTCGATAATCGAATCGGAACCTGGGCCGCCGCGGAAGCGATCCGGCTTCTGGCCGATGATCGCGAAAAACTCCATTGCAATGTTGTTGCGGTGAGCACCGTTCAGGAAGAAGTCGGCCTGCACGGCGCGGCCATGATCGCGGACGGGCTGAAGCCCGATGTCGCGCTGGTCACAGACGTCGGACACGCCACCGATACGCCCGGCATCGATCGCAACCGACACGGTGATTTTAAAATGTCGGGAGGACCGAAGATTGCAGTGGGCGGCCCCGCACAACCAATTGTGGTTGCCAAGCTCCTGGCCGCGGCGGCCGCAGAGGAAATCACGATTCAGCGTTCAGCGACGCCAGGGCGATCCGGCACCGATACGGATGCCATCTTCCTCCGGAACGGTGGCATTCCTTGTGGCCTGGTCAGTCTCCCAATTCGCTACATGCACACCACCGTCGAACTTAGCAGTCTCGAAGACCTAGATGCCATCGCCCGAATCTTCGCTCGATTCTGCCGAGATCTGCAGCGGGACGATTCGTTCATCCCCACGATTTCTTAATTTCAGGGTTGGGGTCGGTGAAATTGACCGCCTAAAAAGCCGAGACAGTGATCGTCACAGGATCTCTTCACTATTCTGTGACCCCTCCGACCGATGAGAGCATTTGCCATGTTTGATTTCCTTTCGCAGACATTTCGAAACTTTAGAAACACCGGCGCGGTCTGGCCGAGCGGCGATAAGCTCGCCAATGAGATGATCAGCTCCCTTCGCAAGTCGACCGGCCCGAAGCGAATCCTCGAAGTGGGTCCGGGGACCGGCCCCTTCACGGCGAAGATTCTCCAGTCCATTCGCCCTGAAGATGAATTTCATATTGTCGAAATCAATCCGTTCTTCTGCAAGGTGCTCGAAAAGCGTCTGCTTAATCCATTTCGCCAGCATCACCCGAACTTGACGGTCGAACTTCACGAGTTTCCGATCGAGTCGGCTCCCCTTACCGGAACATTCGATCACATCATCTGCGGACTCCCCTTCAACAACTTTCCACCCTCTTTGGTTCGAAGCATCTTCAAGAGGATGCTCAGCCTGCTCGGGGAGGGCGGCGATCTCACCTACTTCGAATACGCCGCGGTCAGAGTCATGAAAGCGCCGATCACCAGCCCCCAGTCGAGACGAAAGCTCCGGCAAATCGACGCTCACGGCAAGAGGCTGCATCGACAGCACCGAGGATCCCGCCAACTCGTCATGGCCAATTTCCCACCCGCAGTCGCGGTCCGGCTCTTCCAGCCGGCCAGCTGAGCAACCCTCACGACGCCGTCCCAATCTGTGGACCACGCATGAATTCCGATGGATTCACATGGAACGTATGCTGCGCACTTCGATTCCTGCATCTCCGTCCCGTGCGGACCAGATGATCTGGTCCCAAACCTGATCCAGAACGAGAAAACGCATGGTCTTCATCAACGAAAACTACCTCAAACTTGCCGCTGGATATCTCTTTCCGGAGATTGCCCGACGAGTCAACGACTATGTCGACGCAAACCCGTCGCTCGCCAAACGCATCATCCGATGCGGTATCGGCGACGTCACCGAGCCGATCGTTCCGGCGGTGCTCACGGCCATGCACACCGCGATTGACGACCTCGGAGCCCACGCGACATTCCGGGGATACCCTCCTCCGACCGGATACGAGTTCCTGCGTAAGGCAATCGCGGAACACGACTACCGACGCCGGGGCATCACGATCGCCGACGATGAGATTTTCGTCAGCGACGGCTCAAAGGGTGATTGCGGGAGCCTTCTGGAGATCCTTGGCGTCGGAAACCGCGTCGCGGTGACCGACCCGGTCTACCCCGTCTACGTCGACACAAACGTGATGGCTGGGAACACCAGCGAGCCACTGGAAGGCGGCGGGTACGAAGGTCTCGTCACGATGCAAGGGAATGAAGCCAATGGGTTCGTTCCCAGTCCGCCCGAAACGCCAGTAGATCTCGTGTACCTCTGCTTCCCGAATAACCCGACGGGATCCACGATCGACCACGCCCGCCTCCGGGCCTGGGTCGAATGGGCGATCGAACACGATGCGCTCATCGTCTATGACGCCGCCTACGTGAACTTCATCCGCGATCCGGACCTGCCCCGCAGTATCTTCGAGATTCCCGGAGCAAACCGATGCGCCATCGAGACGCGAAGCTTCTCTAAAAACGGTGGATTCACCGGCCTCCGCTGCGGATATACGGTGGTTCCAAAGACGCTCGAGGGTCGCACGCGTCGTGGACAAACCGTCCCGCTGCACCAGCTCTGGAGCCGGCGGTGGAGCACGCGAAGCAACGGCGTCAGCTGGCCAGTGCAACGAGGTGCCGAAGCGCTTTACTCAGCCGAAGGGCTCGAGCAGACGTCGATGCTCATCGATCACTACATGACCAACGCCTCGCTCCTCCGAAGCGGATGCGAAGCGATGGGTCTCACGGTGCATGGTGGTGAAAACGCTCCCTACGTCTGGGTCAAGTGCCCGCCGGGGCAGGACAGCTGGGGAATGTTTGATCGACTCCTCAAGGATGCACAAATCGTCACCACGCCCGGGGCAGGCTTTGGGCGATGTGGTGAAGGCTACTTCCGGATCAGCGCTTTCAACAGCCGAGCGAATGTCGAGGAAGTCGTCAAGAGACTCAAGAAACTCGTCTAGACGAACACAAAGAATCGGCCCACCGCGTGATCACGATGGGCCGACGCTCATTTCTGAATTTCGAATCAGGCCTCAGGCCGTGACCTCGACGGTTCCCAGCGGCCGCGCCTGCATCAACCGTTGAAGAACGGCCTCCGCGGCCGGCTCGGGCAGATTTAGGCGATCGAGCACCATCGAGATATTGGGTGGGATCGACTCGTGTCCGAGACTCGAGAGAATTCCCCCCACTCGGTCCGCAATCGCGGCGATCACCGTCGGATCGATTCCGATCGAGGGCCGGACATCAGCGAACCGACGGTCCGCGTGGCTCCCGTTGATGCGTCGCATCGGGGTCATTCGATGTTCCCCGGACCACCGTCGAGAAGGCTTTCCCATCGCGAGTTGAACTCGGCAATGTTGTATCCCTCAAAGCTCATCACTCGTTTCGCTTCACTCGAGATCATGGAGAAGATCTCGGCTTGCGAGAGTTGACCGTCACCGTCAGCGTCAAATTGCTGCTTGAATGCGTCATTCAATGCCAACGAGTCCAATGGGATGAACCCATCACCGTTCGTATCGAGTCGCGACATTGCGTAGCTGGTAAGCCGATTAACGCTGGCCTTCATCATCCGGGATTCTTGCTCAGGAAGCTCGGAGGCCGGCATCTGCGTGCCCCCGGAATTCTCAAGCATGATGCCAAGGTCCGTGCCGTCAACGATACCGTCGCCATTGAAGTCGAAGTCTGGGTTATCACTTCCCCAAGCCGTCATGAAGTGATCCAGCTGACTCGGGTCGGCCGTTGATTGCATCTGTTCCTCGAGATACTGCCCGAGGTCCTGGCCATCAACAGTCCCATCACCATTGAGGTCGTACGTCGCATCAGACGATCCCCAGGCTTCCATGAAGCCCTCGACGGTCATGGACTCGGCGGCCGACTCGGACTCCGCGGGAATACCGCTTTCAAGATAGATGCCGAGATCCTGTCCATCGACCACGCCATCCGCATTGAAGTCCCAATCGGGATCCGCGGAGCCCCAGGCCCCGAGAAGTGATTGCAGGTCTGCATCGCCGGATTGCGCCGCAGTCTGTGCCGCGAGCAACTGGCCAAGATCGATGCCGTCGACCGAACCCGAACCATCAACATCCCAGGTCTGTTCATCACTTCCCCAGGCAGACATAAAGGCATCCATGTCGAGCAGTTGAGTTGCCGCGGCCGTCGGAGGGGCTTCCGTCGGAGGCGTTGACTCAACTGGACGAACGGTGTTCGATGCGCTGCTCAGCACCTTTGAGAGGCCGGCGGGGCTGAGAAGCTCGGGGCTTGATGGTCCGATCTGCATGATTATTCTCCGGGGAAGGGTACGTGTGCCGTCCATACAGGCAAGCCCCATGCCAACCACGCCCAATCCGCGACCAAGACCCCCAGAAGGCCCTCGTTCTTCCCAGATCAAAATACCGCCAGAAATTTCGGTGATCGATCCGGCAACAGTTGCGCCTGAATCAATCCGGCTGAGCGAAGGAACTGCGCGAGCGTCAAACGCTCCAACCGGGGCCAGGTTTGGGTCGAGGAGGCGCGATCTCCTCCACCTCCGCGGCCTCGCCACCTTCGGCCGCTTTTTCCGAAGCCGTGAGATGCCTCGAGCAGATCACGAACATCTCAACGGACTCGCCTCGACTCGCCACCGGCTTGAATCCCTTGGCCTTCTCAAACATCGATCCAGCGCGGTCGAGCAAGTCACGGTATGCCTCGCCCTCGAATACCTTCATGACCAGATTGCCGCCGGGCCGAAGCCAGGTGCCGGCACGATCAAGAAGCTCATTGCAGAGTCGAATCGATCGGTGGTGGTCGCCAAAGTGATCGCCGGTCGTATCCGGCGCCATGTCAGAGAGCACCACGTCAAACGCCGCGCCCCCCAACGATGCGAGATCGACCTCTCGAAGATCCGCTTCCTGCAGAATGACGTTGGGGGGCAGGCCAGACGGATCAATCAACTTCAGGTCCACCCCGATGACCGACCCCCGAGGCCCGATTCGACGAGAAGCGACCTGACACCATGAGCCAGGGGCCGCTCCACAATCGAGCACTCGATCGCCCTTGGACAGCACCTTCTTCTTGTCGTCAATTTCCTTCAACTTAAACGCCGCCCGAGAGCGGTAGCCCTCGCGCTTTGCCTGACGAAACCAATGGTCTTGAACGTCGCGCACGGGGTCTCAATCCTGTTCTGGGCTCAAAGGCCCCCCGGAATCATGTGAATTCATTCCATGATGACGGGGCCGACCCCGGTCGGATTCTCGGTGACCGCCACGCGAATGTCGCCATAGGTGGTTCGGACCAGAACGGGGTTCAGGCCGCCACCGACCTCGGCGACGAAGATGGCGGGGCCATTCTCCGCGGAGGTGCTGATCACGCGAGCTTGGGTGAATCGGTTGTAGACGAGGCCACCGATGGAGCGAAGGTCGTAGATCCCGGTCGAACCCTTGGGCGCCCGGTAGTCGACTTCGCCTTCCTTGGTGACCAGCACGATCGGATCATTCATCGGGTGAAGCGTGATCACTCGAATGTCGCCATGCGTCGTTTGCACGTCGACGCCGCCCGTGTTGTTCTTCACCCAGACTCGTCCACGGCCGGTTCGTACCTTGACCGATCCCAGATCCGCGGTCCGAATGCGGAAGTCAACACCTTGAAAATGGGACTCGGCACCGCTGCTGCTCGCCACAATCCGAACCGTCTCCCGATCAAGATCGCCGGGAATCAACTCGACGACATAGTCCATGGCGTCAAGCGAAGACACCGCATCATCGCGACGAAGGTGACCATGACGAGCACGACGAACCGGCTCGATAATGGTGTTCTGGAGGCCGGGCACCGCTTCCACGAGAACCGTGCCACCGAAGGACTCGAGATCGATATCCACGGGACCACTGGTGGCAACCACGATTTCCGGGTCGTCGATGGACATTTCCCCATACACCATGGCGTTGCTCATTCGCTCAAGACCGGAGGTCGGCGTTGCAATGCACCCCTGGAATACCGATGCCGCGACGACGGAGGCGACGAACGCCAGCTTCGACCAGCGGGGTGAGCGGATGATGATCGGGTACTTGTTTGAAACGGAGTGAGGCTGCATGCGAGATCCTGCTTGATGGTCCGGAAAGAGCGACGTTCCCATTGGGCACGGAGACAGCCGACGACGACCGTCGGACAGGGCCCCGGTCAAGTATCGGCTGGATCGGGGCTTCAACTCCCAATCAGGCGACCGAAAACCAGTTTCCGAGGCGAAGAAGGGTCCCAAGCCAACATAACCGCCCCCTTGGCCCTCGTCGCCGTAGCATCCGTACATGCGATCCCCATCTCATATGCCACCATCTCGAGATCTCGCCGAGCCAATTCAGCCTCACTGGCGCCAACCGGCCTTCTGGGCGATTCATGGCCTCTGCGGTCTCCTGCTCGCGACGTCGGCGTCTGGAGGCGGCCTCACACAGGAATCGACGCCGCTCCCGAAGGACCGGCCATCCGACACTCGTGACGTGGCCCCCGCACCACCCCCGCCGACCGCCACCGTCTTCCGAGTGACCCTTGAGCCAGCGGCGGCCGCGAGTGCCCGTGAGTCTCTTCAAGCGGACCGAACGGCTCAGCCACGACTCTTAGTACTCCTCTGTGAGCGTTCGGGTCGGATGCGTCGCGAAGATCCCATCTCCGCACCATTCTTTCAAAGACCGCAGCCAATCCTCTCGATTCCCATCACCACGACAGAGATTGCCGACGCCAACGTTTTCCTGCTCGGAGCAGACCAACCAGAGATCGCCATGGTGCCAGACCGACTCGACCGACTGAATGGCCGATTCCTCGCTCGGGCGGTACTTGATCTCGGCTTGAAACGAAGCCACGCGGCCTCGGGCAATCCCGTCTCACCCCCGACAGAACTCATCTTCCGAGCCGGCGTCGCCCAGAGTTTCGACCTCTCGATCAACTCGATCCTTCCGGAGGACCCGCTTCCCGAGCGGGATAACCTCCAATGGATCGAGATCGAGAGTCCGATCCTGACCGCGGCGCTCGATCGGCCAGTGTTTCATCGCGCTGGCGTGGCGTTCCCACCGGCATATTTCGACATTGACGCCCCGCGTCGATTCTGGCCCGTGGTCTACGTGATTCCGGGATTCGGTGGTAACCACCGGGATGCCCTTCGGTTTGCTCGCATGCTGGACGATCCTGCGATGCGTTCGGTCCTTCCTCAAGCGATCTGGATCGTGCTGGATCCGGAAGATCGCCTTGGCCATCACGGCTTTGTCGACAGTGACAATTTCGGCCCTCGTTCGACCGCACTGGTCGAAGAGCTCATCCCCTGGCTCGAACGTCGATTCCGGCTGGTCTCCTCGCCAAAGGGCCGGTTCCTCACCGGCCACTCAAGCGGCGGATGGTCGAGCCTCTGGCTACAACTTCAACATCCCGAGATATTCGGCGGCGCTTTCTCCAGCGCCCCTGATCCGGTTGACTTCAGTGCCTTCGGCGTCGTCGATCTCACCACCGACGACGACATGTTCTCCGACGATCAAGGCCGCCCGCATCCCAGCTACCGAACACCGCTGACCGAGGCGCAGGATCGCGTGATGATGACGATCGAAGAAGAGATTGCGATGGAGCGTTCACTGTCGCCGGATTTCACAAGCGGGGAGCAGTGGGGCGCCTGGAATGCCATGTTTTCTCAACGAGACTCGAACACCGGCTTACCAGTGCCAGCGTTCGATCTTGAGACGGGACTGATCGATCGAATCGTGATTGAACGCGACTGGAGTCGGTATGACATCAGCCGTTTGATTCGGGAGAACCCCGAACAGTACGGACCGATCCTGCGGGACCACGTGCGCTTGATCTGTGGCGACGCCGATTCGTACTACCTCAATCGTGCCGTCGAGCGACTCATCAAGACCAGCGACGCCGCCCGTGCCGGGCTCGAAAGCCCGGAAGGCCCCGGGTTCATTGATTTGGTCCCGGACGCCACTCACAACACCGTCGTCCCCTTCGCGATCCGTCGTTTCTATTCAGAATTGCGGCGAATGGCTGACGAGGCGCCGGATTCCTGAGTTCGCTCACACCGTGACGCCAACCATCTTGGCGGCTTCCGCCGCAATGCTCTCACAATCGAGACCGCATTGGCGAAGAATCTCGTCCGTAGTCCTGGCGCTTTTGGGGATTCGCCGAACGTGCATCTGCTGCACAGTGAATGCGTCGCCACCCGAAGTGCAGGCATCAGCAATCGCGGAACCGATTCCACCGCCGTAGTTGTCTTCGACCACAAGAATGTTTCCGCCATTGGAATTGGCAACGTCAAGCACTCCGTCTTCGTCGAACGGCAGCGAATACAAGTCGACAAGAGTGGCGTCAATACCCAGCCGATCGAGAATTTCGATCGCCTTATTACACTCGTGAATCATGTAACCGGCACTCGCGATCATGAGGTCTCGGCCTTCGCTGAGTACCTCGAATCCACCGAGATTGAAAACGGTCTTATCGTCGTAGAGGAATTCGACCTCCGGCCGGAAGACCCGCATGTAACAGACGCCTTCGTATTCGGCCATGGTCTGGGTCAGGGCGTATGCCGCATAGGCGTCCGCCGGCTGCAGGACGTAGCAACCCGGATTCCCGCGGTGATCCCGAATGGTGGAGAAAGATCGAAACCACGCCACATCGGGAAGCGACATTTGGCTCGGGCCGTCTGCGGCCAAGCTAATTCCCGAATGAGACCCAACGATATTCAAGTTAGCGCCGCTGTTGATTCCCATTTCAATCTGGTCGTAAGCCCGGGTGAGAAACTTCGAAAACGTCGCGAGGAACGGGATCCTGCCGGCTGCGGAGAGCCCAACCGCCACTGACGCCATGTTCTGCTCCGCGATCTTGCACTCACTGAACCGGGGCGCGAGGGCTCGATCATTGGCGAACCACTCGGTGAACGTCGAGTTCTTGACATCTGCATCCAGCACGTGGATGTCGGGATTGGTGTGGCCCGCAATGCGCAATGCGAGCCCGAACGCTTTCCGCGTCGCAAATCGGCCGGTCGCCAACGTGCTCGCCATATCGTATTCCTTCATCGCCGCGGTGAGCGGCATCGGAACGCTGTCTTCCCGAGGAGTCTCGGCGATCACCGGCGGCGGATTGAGCCTGAAGGCATCGGAAGTCTTCAGTGCAGACGTGAGCCGCGCACGCGTCTCGCCGAATTCCGCACGCGCCTGCTGCAACTTCGCGCCCACGGCGGGTTTGCCATGCCAGCCGCCGCCTTGAATACAAGGCGCGCCCCATCCCTTGAGGGTATTGGCGACGATCGCGACTCGCTCTTTCCGGCTCGACTTCTCTCTCGCCGACTCCAACGCCTGTCGAATCTTGGCTGGAGCATGCCCATCAATGACCTCGACCGTGAACCCCACCGCTTCGAGTTTGCGGGTGATGACTTGAGCGCTCTGCAAATCCGAGACCTGATCGGCTTGGCCGAGACCATTGCAGTTGAAAATCGGGATCACCGAGGTCAGTCCGTGATCGGCGATGAAGTCAGCCGCTTCCCAGACCTGTCCTTCTCGACTCTCACCGTCACCGATGATGCAGAAAATCCTCTTATCGATGTTGTCGAGACGAGCGGCGACCGCGAGGCCGGCCGCGACGGAAAGTCCTTGTCCTAAAGAACCCGTTGCGGCGTCGAAGAAGGGGAAGCCCTCCATCGGATTCGGATGACCATCAATCATTGAATCGTTGGCACGCAGCGAGAGACAATCTTCCCTGGTCATCGGTCGCAGCGTCTCGCCCTCCCGACCGATGGCCACGCCGATGTCACCACAGGCGGCGTAGACGATGGGTACCGCATGTCCTTCGCTGAGCACCAAGCGATCCGAGGACCGATTCCGTGGATCATCGGGGAGCCACTTCATGTGGTGATACATCAGGACGGTCACGATGTGACCCAGGCTCAATGCGGTCGTTGGATGACCGCTTCCCGCGGCGGCCGTCATGTCGAGGGTGAGAAGATCGAGATCAATGGCCTTGGCGTGAACAGCGGCTTCGAAGGACATCTGGCCCCTTTCCGGGGGAATCGGTTACGTTGGAGGAGGACCGAATCCGGTCCGAGCACCGCAGTATCGCCTCGCCCGCCGTTGGAGGCAACCACTCGACAGGTGGCCATGTAGTTTGGCCAAGTGCACCGCCGGGCCGCATCTACCTCGATTCATGGTGGTAAACAGTCACCACTTCGCACCCACCTCCGTCGGAATCCTCCGTTGATCCACCTTCGCCGCCTGTTCGCCGGTCTGACATTCCTGCTCGTCACCCTGGCCACCAACCAGGACGCACGGGCACAGGGAGCGCGTGGACTCCCCGACCCCATCTCGTCCGCGGGACTCGAACGCCTTCTCGGCGGCGTGGGCGTCACCGATCCACCCCTGACCGCGATCGACGGCCCGATGTCGCGATACCTCGTCGCCATGGAGACCCTGCGAAACGGACGAATCGAAGCCTGGCTCGAGCAACGGCGGGAAGGCCCCGGAATGTTCGAATCACCGGACCCGACGCTGATCCGGAACGAGATCGAGGACCGAAGGCGGCTGCGCTCCGCGATCGCCGGCCTGGATCAGACCCTCTTCAGCGAGCTGATCCTCGCGGGTCTCGACGCCGAAGCGATCGAGCGGGCGGCCGACCGCCGCGCGCGGGATCGCGCTCATTCGGTGATCGGCCGACGATTCTCCAGAGGAATCCGCATCGAACCGACCGAGGTGCTTGCCGAGGTGGCCGACACCGACCCGGTGTGGGGCCTCGACGAGAAGACGCGACTCCGCGTGCTCGATCACGATCGGATTCGGACCGGCCGCCTTCAACGTCTTGCCGACGTCGTCATCGAGCGCCCGCTCCGCATCGCGGACGCCATGCGTGACGTCGAACCGCCGAACCTCGAGACGATGATGGACGACCCGAACGCCGTCGAGGCCGCGTTCAATTCGTGGTTCAACGCCAGCCGGGCCGCGAAGATCGTCGCATCGGAAGACGCCCGCGCTCTCCAGGCGGCCATCCTTCAGGCCGACACCGCCCTCCACGACGAACTCACCGAGGGACTTCGGGAGGGCGATCGGTTCGCCATCGCCCTCGACCAGGCCTGGCGGAAGGCGACGCTGCCCTCGATCTTCCCCGACCGGACGTCACCTCGAGGCCTCTTCGAATCCGCGGTCGAGGCCGCGGAACGAGGCGCGATCGACGCCGAAGCGATGGGTGAGATTCTCGCCCTCGAGGCATCGTGGCGGACCCGGCACGCCGAGATCGAAGCCCGTCTGATTCGGGCGGTCACGCAGGAGATCCGCGAGAGCGAGGAGTCGTCGAGCGAGATGGCCATGGGAACGACCGCGATCAGCCTGACCATGATCGGTCCCGACGGCGAAGTGGTCCGCGACTCGACTCCCGAACCGACCTCGGCGAGCGGACGGATTCTCGCGGAGCGATCGACGCTCGATCTCGAGACTCGAACCCGACTCGAAGCCATCGCGCCGAAGGAACTTGCCCGACGTGATGCACCCTCGAATCAGCAGCAGGTCTTCCTCGGCGGTGATGGCGATGCCGCCATGGCCCAGGGAATGCCGATCATCGCGATCAACCTGGAAGCCGGCGGCGGTATCGATCTCTCGGATCTCGACGAACTCGTCCCGGCGTTGGAGATGATCGGTGGCCTCGGGACGTTCATGCCCGGCGGTGGCGAACGAGTTCCCCGACCGATCGCTCCATCCGCCTACGACGTGATGCTCGAAGGCCTCGAAGTCGCCGACGCGATGCGATCGATCACCGACTCCCTGTACGCCGACTATCGCGATGCCTGGGAGGGACTCGACGCAGGGCTCGTCGCGGAGTGGCGATCGATCAAAAACGCGGGACCGATGCTCGGGGGGACCCGGGAGAAGCCGGACGGCGCGGCGCGGGACGACGTCGACCGAGCCGCCTCGCTTCGCCTGCAGATCCTCGACGAGGCGGATGCCCTGGATGCGACGCTGTTTCGGGATCTCGGCGCGTTGATCGACGATCGTCGAGGGCTCGAGCGTGCGGAACGAAGACGACGCCGGGAGATCGCAATCGCGAGCATCGACACGGGCATGAACGCCGGCTCGGATCGATTGGCGGATGTCGATCTGGAACGGATTCTCGCGGAGACCCGTGAAGGGGAGATCGAATCGAATGCCCTGGAGTACGGCATCGAGGTGACCCCCGCCCAGTTCGAACGAGCGCGGGCGACGATCGAACTCGATCGAGGCTTGAGGCTCGCGGAAATGAAGATGTTCGCCGAATTCGAGCGCGAGGATGACGAACAGGGCATGGTCTTCGAGATGACGTCGGAAGCCGGCGTCATGTCGGACCTCGAAGCGCTCTACGCCCGTCGTGCGGCGATCGACGAATCGATGCGAGCACGGCAGATCACCTGGCGGGACCGGATGGCCGCCGCGATTCCCCCGGATCGCGCTGCGGACTTCCTGCTCGCGGTCGACCGCGCCGCGTATCCGCAGTGTTTCCAGGACCCCGATTCACCCGAGTCCCGATTCAAGACGGCACTGTCGCTGGCTGATCTGACGGATTCACAGCGATCCGCAATCCTCGACGTCCAGACGGCGTGGCGCAGGGATTGGATCGATGCGTGCCGGAAGCTCGTGGCGATCGATGCGCGAGCCCGAGCCGGCATGACGACGCCCGGCCGCGAGGTCGACATGACGATGTTCACGAAGGCCTCCGCGGACCGGAAGCAGGTTCGATTCGCCCGGACCGAAGTCGACGAACGCGCCGTTCGAAGCCTCAGGTCGATCCTCACCTCCGGCCAGGCCGGCGAAGTGGAGAAGGCGCAACGCTCGGCACCGCGGATCGAAGGAATCCGAGGGCTCGAGGGATTGAACGACATTGAAGGCATCGAAGGCATCGAAGGTCTCGACGCGATCGGGGGCGGCGCGATCTTCATCGGCGGGTGAGCGTGGTCAACCCGCCCGGAACTCGGGCGGCACGTCACCCCACGGCGCGATGACCCGGCTCTTCACGCCGCCTCGCCCCTTCCAATCGCTCACGATCTGCATCCAGATCGGACTGGAAGTCCGCGCGATGTCATCGCGAATCTTGTTGGTGACGGCCTCGAAGAACATGCCTTCATTTCTGAATGCATGAAAGTAGATCTTCAGGCTCTTGAGCTCAACGCATACTGCCGCCGGCTGATATCGAAGCATGATGGTGCCAAAATCGGGGTGGCCGGTCATCGGGCACACCGATGTGAACTCTTCGTGCCGGTGCTCGATCACATAAGGGTCGGTACCGGGGTTATCAAAGAACTCGAGAATCTCTTCGGCGATCGGTCGCATGGGTCTTCCGGGGACGTCACAGGGGGTAGGTCGTCAGCAGTTGAATGACCTTGGGTTGATCAGGGTACACCCGAAGGCTCGACCGGAAGGCTTCGCCGGCTGCCACTCTGGCCTCGGCCTCTTTTCTGCCCGACCGAAGCCAGGCATTGAGCTCATTGACGCCGATCCCATTCATTGCCGGCCAGAACTCCGGGTCGATCTCCACCCCTCGACGATAACTCTCCACGCTGGCGTCGTAGTCACCATGCCGGAAATAGGCCCGACCGAGACGCTCCCAGGCCTGAGCCGTGGGTTCGATCGAGATGAGGACCTGGCCAGCGTTGATCGCCTCCGCGAACCGATCTTCGCGAGAATAGCATTCGACCAGACTGCGGATCACTGCCGGTTCATTGCCCAGGAGTTCCAGCGCGATCTCAAACGATTCAATGGCATCTTCGATCCGCTCGACCCGCATGTACGCTTCGCCAAGATCTGCACGGGCGCGACCATCATCGGGCGAAAGCACCACGGCCCGCTCCGCGGGCGCGATCGCATTACTGGCCATATCAAGGCCAAGGAACGCACTGCTCATGCCGACCAGCGCATCAACGCTCTCCGGGTCGATCGACAACGCCTGCTGGTATGCCCGAATCGCGTCTCGGAGCTTGCCGAGGACCTGCAGGACCTCGCCATGTCCAAGTTGCGCTTCGTAGTTTCGAGGATCGAGCCGGGTGGCCCGCTCAAATGCCGGCTCTGCCCGCTCAAATTCGCCAAGATCCTCGTAGGCCACACCGATGCCGATATAGGCGACGGTGAGCGACGGGTTCTCGTCGAGCAATTCCTCAAAGATCCGGATCGCCGTGGCGTGATCGCCGTCGTCGATGGCGGCTCGCCCTTCGTCAGTTCGGAACTTCTGCACGGCGGTTGGCTCACGAACATCCGTCACCACTCTGGTCGGCGATGGGAGCGATGAACGAGGCGAGCCGTTCTTCTCCCCGCCTTGACAGGCGAGGAGCAACGCGGGGATGGCCAGAAGGACGATGGTCTTGGTTCGATGGAACATGGTTGGTCTGAAGCCTCAAGTGGAGGACCAATCCCCCACGCCCTTATGGTCGGCACAATTAGGTACCGGGAGCCAGTGAACCGAGCGTATCGAGGTTGATCTCATCCCAGGACCGGCCCTCCAAACCGCCTTCCTTCTCCGTCTCAAGGACAAACGGGATGCCTCGCCAGGCTGGAACCCTCAGGACGGCCTTGAAACAGGCCTCACCACAGGTGCCATGTCCGATATGGGCATGGCGGTCTTTCCGACTGCCCAACGTGCCGATCGAGTCGTTGAGGTGCACCGCCAACACCTGATCGAGCCCACACGTCTCGTCGATCCGCCTCAGCACGCCTTCGGCCCGATCCTTGGTCGACATGTCGTGGCCGGCCGCGACGGCATGACAAGTATCGAAACAGAACCCGACCCTTTCGGGGACCTTCACTCGATCCCGAATCCACCCGAGCTGTCCCGGGTCGTAGCCAAGATTCGTGCCACTTCCCACCGTGTTCTCCAACGCCGTGCGAACCGCAAAGCCGCGAGTCTCTTTTTCGAGCCGATCGAGGGCATTCACAATCCTGGCCAGCCCCTTCTCTTCATCCGCACTGGGCGGGACGCCGATCGGATTCGGGTCGCCGGGCTTCCGCTTCGACTCCAGGTGCGCACCAGGATGCGCCACACACGCCGGGATTCCCAGCGCTTCGCATCGCTCGAGCTCTTCTCGTTGAAGGGACACCGACTTCTCCCAGCCCTCCGGGTCGGGCGAGGCCATGTTCACGAGGTAACTATTGTGGCTCACGACCCTGGCGGGCGTCTTGCCCCAGCCAAGTCGTTCGATCCCTGCTTTCCAGGCGGCGATGTCTTCGTCGGACAGCGGCTTCGATTTCCACTGCCGCTGATTCTTCGTAAAGACCTGAACGCAGTCGCACTGCAGCGGGGTAACCGCATCAAGGGCGTGGTACATCCCGCCCGCGATGGAGAGGTGAGAACCAAGCCATGGGCGATCCTCTGCCCCGGATACCGGATTCTCGGGACGGGTCTCAACGGAAGTTCGGCGGGTCTTGGACATGAGTCGATCATCCTCGATCTTCATTCCGAGTGCCGGCGTCACGTCCCGTCCATCTCGCGGATTTTTTGATCGAATTCCCGATCTTCCGCCGCCTGCCGATCGGCTCTTCGGCGTTCGATATCGTCGTATTGCGACCGATGGCTCAAGCTCTGAACCGCCCCAAAGAGCATTCTCAGATCCGAAGACAGAACACAAATCCACCATCCGATCGCCCCGATAAAGATCGGAAACCGGGCCCTTGCCGCAAAGTCCGCCAGCGTGGTCCATGGTTGGAAGAGATAGGAACCACTAATGATCAACAGCCCGATCACCATCAGGACGTAACACCATGCCGCTGATTCCAAAGTCGTTTCGGCGGCGTCTTCCTGCATCCACCACGCGGTGCGACTGGCGAACATAGCGCTGGCACCGCCGGTGATCATCGCGAGGACGAATCCACCGAATCCGACTGGCAAAGACAAAGTACTCCCAATCTGAAACGCCGCCGCGGTGAGCAAGATCAGCGAAAGAATGCTCACCACGAAGATCCATTTCTTGACGATCCGCCGCCTCGGCGTCATCGACTCCGGCGGCTGCATCGCGAGATTGCAGCGAAACCAGGCAACCAACGACGGACTGAGACCAAGCGGAAGCAAGATCCACATCGGGAACGTCCAGATCAATGAGATCACCAACATCCCAAGGCCCAGATGCGCCGTGAACGCCGCTACTTCTCGCCAGAGGACACCGAGAATGACTGAATAGCTTGATCGAGCGAGCGAATTGGCGTCGCGAAGTCGAACCGCCGCTCGAAGCACCCCGCATTCGGGACATCGCGCCCGACTTGGGAGCCCCGTCAGGTCGTACCCGCACCGACCGCAGCGAGGCGCGTCCCTCTGACCTGAAGAGGAGGTATCAAGTCGAGTCACCATAAATGCTCAACTCACGGTGGCCAAGGCATGCCGCACGGCGTTCTTGAACATCATGAGCCCTACGGTGTCCCCGGATCGAACCGAAGGATCGAGCCGCGTCCAAGTCGGGTGCTGTGACCACCGGGTGTAACGCTCCGGATGCGGCATCAGTCCGAAGACCAGGCCGCTGGCATCGCAGATTCCCGCGACGCGATCTCGGGAACCGTTGAAGTGGTCTTGCACCGTATATCGCAACGCGATTCGACCGGATCCCTCGAGATCCGCCAAGACCTCGGCGCTGGTCACGAATCGGCCTTCGCCGTGCGCGGAAGGAAGCACCATCACCTCCGGGTCAATCCCTTCGATACCAGCCGTCCAGATGCAGCGGCTCTCCGACGGGATTTCAATGCCGGTCCAATCGTCGCGAAATCGTCCCGCCTCGTTGGGCGCGAGTGCGACGGTCGGTCGGGCCGGAACGTTTGGCCAGTTCTCGCCGCTCCCCGGCCCGGGAAGCAGGCCCGCCTGCACCGCGATCTGGAAACCATTGCAAGGGGCGATCATCGGGACGCCACGCCCGATCGCGGCGGACAACGCTCCATAGAGGCCTTTTCGGATCAACTGGGCAACCACCCGACCGGCACCGCCGTCATCCCCGTAACTAAAGCCACCGGGCAGCCCGATGAGCGCAAAATCGTCGACGATGGTCGGCCGCTTGATCAGGTCAGAGAGTAGAACCGAGGTCGGTACCGCCCCCGCCTCCATGAACGCCAGTCCCAATTCGCCATCACAATTGATTCCCGGCGCCGTGATGATCAATGCGCTGGGTCGATCGCGCTCCGCCGGGGTTGAATTCTGGTTCGGGTTCGTCATCGGTCGCATCCCTTCTCCCAGGCGTTTTGGAAGCGAGCCGCCAACTCAGAAGACACTCCGAATTCACCACTTGAAACCACAATCTCACCACCATCCGGCCCCGCCTCCGTAAAGCGACCGATGACCGCATGCGGAAGTCCATCCAACGATGCCGCGAGCGCCTCAAGGTCGCGTTCTTCGACCTCAAGCAGATACCGGCACGGGTCTTCGGCGAAGGCACGGGCGACATCGGAGACGCCATCTCCTCGAACCGGAACCATGTCTAATTGAACTTCGACGCCGAGTCCGCCGGCGAAGGCCATCTCGATGGCGGCGACGAGCAGGCCACCCTCGCTGGCGTCGTGGGCACTGCGAACCAGTCCCTGCTTGATGGCGGCATGAACCGCCTTCGCCGTGCGAGGGCCACGTTCGAGATCAACCGTCGGCAATTCGTCCCGGCCGGAAGCCACCTCGCCACCGACTCGAACAAAATGCGATCCGCCCAAGCGGTCCGTCGTTTCACCGATGATCACCAGACGATTCTCAGGGCGCTTGGCGTCCATGGTGGTCGCCAGCGATTCGTCCTCGACGATGCCCATCCCCGAAATCAGAAGGGTGGGCGGAATCCGAATGGTTCGGCCCTCGTCGGTGGTGAACTGATTGTTGAGTGAATCCTTACCGCTGATGAATGGCGTGCCATAGGCGATGCCTCCGTCAAGACAGGCTTCCGCCGCTCGGACCAAGGAGCCAAGGTTTCGGGGGTCGTCACAACTGGGCCAGCAGAAGTTATCGAGGATTGCGATCTGCGACGGATCGGCGCCGACGCAGACCATGTTTCGGACGCATTCGTCGATGGCGGCCAGTCCCATTTCGTATGGATCGCGGGCCAGTCCAGTGGCCAGCCCATTCCCGATCGCCAATCCCTTCGGGGACGTCGGAACCGGACGCACGATCGCCGCATCTCCCGGGCCGGCATTGGGACCAACGAATGGCTTGACCACGCTCCCGCCTTGGACCTCGTGATCGTACTGACGAACAATCCAAGCCTTGCTGGCGAGGTTGGGGTGGCTCAGGAGTGCCGCCGCCGCATCGAACAGGCCTGCGGTATCGGCGATCTTCGGCTGAGCCTCGACGCCGGGATCCTCCCCACCAGCTTCTTGTGCCGCCCAGCTCGGATCCCAGACTGCTTTCCGAACCGGCATCGGCACGCCGTCATGAAGAAACGCCATGCCGATTCGACCAACTTCGACATCGTCCCAACGGAGAATCAGTTCGCGTTCAGGCGTTCCAAAGACGCCGAGGTCGCACCACTCAACGCCGTGGCCTTCGCAGATCGCAGCCACCGCCGCGACCTTCTCAGCGGGCACCGCGAGCACCATGCGTTCCTGAGCTTCACTGATCCAGACTTCCACCGGCGTCAGTCCGTCATATTTGAGCGGCGCCTTTTCCAACTGAACTTCAGCACCGATCTTCTCCCCCATCTCGCCGACAGCGCTCGAGAAGCCGCCGGCGCCGCAGTCGGTGATGGCCGTGAAGAGGCAGCCATCAACGTGATCCCGAGCCTCGAGCACCGCGTCCAGCGTGACTTTCTCGGTGATCGCATTGCCGATCTGCACCGCATGACTGAACTCATCAGCGTGCGTATCGGTCAACTCGGCGCTGGAGAACGTCGCGCCATGAATCCCATCCCGGCCGGTCCGGCCGCCCATCGCAATGATGCGATCACCGGGAATGGCATCGCCTTCGATCGCGGTCCGCGGCATGACACCGACGCAACCGCAGTAGACCAGCGGGTTACCGATGTACCGATCATCGAACCAGACCCCACCGTTGACGGTCGGAATACCCATTCGATTCCCATAGTCGCGGACCCCCCCGACCACCTCGCCCAGAATGCGATGCGGATGAATGCATCCATTGGGAACGCCCGACGGCGAATCCGTCCCGACACAGAACACATCGGTCGCGGCGATCGGTTTCGCCGCAAGCCCCGTACCCATGATGTCTCGAATGCAGCCGCCAATTCCCGTGGCAGCGCCACCGTAGGGCTCAATCGCGGACGGGTGATTGTGGGTCTCGACCTTCATGCAGACGGCGGTGTCTTCATCGAAGGCCACGATCCCCGCGTTGTCCACGAACACCGAAAGGCACCAGTCATCAAGCCCCTCCGCCATCAGACGATGGGTGGCGGCGGCGACGGTCGACTTGAGCAGGTTGTCGATCAGAACGCCGCCATCGGCGACGAGGGAATGCCCCGGGCGATCTTCCACCGACTCCCGAATGGAGACCGCCCCACGCTCGGCGAGATCCGCCGGTTCGTGGTATTCGATCGTCGCCTTAAGCGTCTTGTGTACGCAATGCTCGGACCAGGTCTGGGCGAGCGTCTCGAGTTCGATCTCGCGCGGCTCCCGCCCCAGAGATCGATAGTGCGATTGAATCGTCAGCATCTCATCGAGCGAGAGAAAGAGGTGGGCTTCCCGACTCAACCGTTCGAGGGCCGGAGCATCGAGTTCGCGGAGCGGAACGTCGCGAACTTCAAACGGTTGATGATGCCCCACGGGGAAGGAGCTCGGCTGGTAGGGCTCGGTGTGAATCGCATGAATGACTGGATTCGCCAGCAGCCTCGTGGCGAGCTCCCGCCCAGCCTCGGCATCGATACCGCCAAAGGTATACCGGCGGCCAGTTCGCACCACGATGCCTGACCCGCGATCCTCGCCGACCAAGGCGGCAATCGCGGTGGCGATCGATGCGGCCGCAGGATCCATCACCCCAGGAAGGGGATGAACTTCAATCACCACTTGATCCGCCGCCGGCGCCACGGCACCGATCACCGCAGACTGCATGACCGGATCGGCAAGCAGTTCTTCTGCGATCCGCACGAGCTCCGAATCTGTGAGCGCGCCTTCCAACAGATAGACCGCCGCGCAGGCGACGGACGACGGAATCAACGCATCAGGGAGCGCCGCGGCATCCCGGCGAAGGGCGTCCGCAGCGGGATCGCCGGCGTCTGGCCGGCGGTGAACCTCGATGCGATGAACGGTGGCGGTCATGAGTGACGAAACGGCGGTGGCAGTGGACATCTCGGCTCATTTTAGGAGAACCGCGGCGAGGCCGCCCGGCCGCGGATGACCAGCGGCGCCGCATCCCCGAACCGGACTCCCCGACCGCCCCGTGGAGGGATCGCTCAAATCCCGCAACCAGGACGAAAATGCGGTCCCGCCGGCGAACCAGCGAGACCGCATGAATGGAAGTTCTTGACCCAGCGGGTGGATCCAACCCTCAGAAGAGCAGTTGAACATACGTCTTGAAGACGTAGGAGTCGCTCACTGGCGTCGAACGAAGTCCCGTCTCTGGAGTGGTCCAGGCGGGCGAGACGGAGTTGGGCATGTACGTCGCCGAGACGCCCCACTTCAGGTCCTCGCCGTCGAGATACCACGTGGCGCCCATTGTGAAGCCCTGGTACGAGGAGGTGTCCGCATAGGCGCCGTAGATGTTGTTCCCGCCGGGCGGAATCAACAGGAGTTCGGCGAGATTGCCATTGTTCACGACGTCCATGTAGTCGAAGCCGATATAGCCTTCGACATCCTCAGTCAGGTACAGCGAACCGTACAGGCTCAAGCCCATCACCCCCACGCGCCCTGCGTCGAACGTCGGATTGCTGCTGCCAACCGGTGCGAAGCCAAAGAAGAGGTAGGCCGACGACGAATTGACCATATGGTAATAGGCCGATGCCGCGATGGTCGCACCTCCAAGATTGGCGGTCACATCAGCCGTGAACGCGAGCCAGTCATTGTCGCCGTCGCCGTTGGATTGCGTTTGATTGTAGCTCGTGGGATTGAGCAAGACCTCGCTCCGCTGCAGATGGGTTCCGACGCCAAGCAACAAGCCGAATTCTTCTCCGGGCGGCGAAGTCATGGTTTCGAAGTCGCCCCATTCACCTGCAATCTTGAATTCTGCGCGGGCTGACAATGCAAATTCAGCCTGTGAAAAGTAATACGGAGAGTTTGCGGGCTGCGTCGTACTGAAGGCGAAACCGCTGAAGAGGCGGTCGTTCGCACCATCACTGATGGCGGCTCGTACTCTGACCGAGTCGCTTCTCCATGAAAGTTCGATGCCTTGACTGCGACCAAGCCCCATGTGAACCGCGACGGTATCGCGTTCCCCAGTGAGCTGATAGGCAATCGGCACTTCCCAGCCACGGTCAAAGGGTAGTTTGAACTGCCCAACTCGCACCGCGAGACCATGACCGAGTTCCTGAAGAATGTACGCATCCAGCAGTTTGAAGTTGCCGTTGGCGGCGCCGTATTCCGGAGCCGCCGCGACCGGGGGGGTCGAGTAAAGCTGGAATGCATCCGGCCGCTGATTACTGAATTCACCTTGAATCCGAAACCGAGTATCCGGCCCGAAGACGTGGCCCTTAAAGTCGAGCCGGGCGTGCGGAATGTCCCATCCCTTCCGGGACGTCACGTCATCCTCAGCGGCGAATTCTTGGCCGACCTGAGTTCGCTGGTTGTACCCATCCCTGATGTGGGAATACACGTACCGCGCCTGCACCATGCCGCCGACTTCGAGGCGAAATCGACCATCCGGACTCTGGAGGAAGAACCCATCGTCCCAACCGGCGTTCATGCCGGAGCTCTGAAGGCTCGCCCGAGTCTCCGAATCGGCCAGAACATCGGTGACCACGCCCCGGATCTGGTCGGCTCGTTCCTGAGTCAGCCAGGTATCGGCATCGGCCGCTTCGAGTTCGTTGACCCGGGTCTGAAGCGTACCGTTCTGCTTCTCGATCTCGGCGAGCCGCCGAGCCATCTCCTGGATGGCACTGGCATCGCTGGTTCCAGCATTCTGCCCGAATGCCGACCCCGCGAGAATGAGGCCTGACGCACCCATCACACCGACTGTTAGTCCAATTTGCATCCTGCGCATGGAATTCCTCTTTGTCTTGATCATGAAAAAACTCTGGGCTTCGAGATATCGGCCTTCTCGGCCATGAATCATCAGAAACCCGCATTGATTGACCAAGAAGGAAAACCTTCATGATGTACCCCTGGCCCCGAGGACTGGCCGGCACGAAAGACCGGCCAACTCCACTGGGGAGCCGGCCGGCCGAGCCCTCGACACGGATCATGGTCACCATGGATCCGCGTTCGTCGGGTGGATGCCCTCGAAGGATCAGAAGAGCAGTTGCAACTGTGCCCGAATGGCCCACTGGCCGTCTTCTCCCGGCTCATCGGCCCGGAAACCGGCACTGCTCGCCACAAACGCCCCGGCGGCAAGCGATGCGAAGTTGTACGAGAAGTCCGCGCTGAACTTCACGCCGGAGTTGATGAACCAGTTCCCGCCGACGGTGAACCCGTCGTATTGAGCAACCTTCGTGCGAGTTGAGGGGTCAAAGTCCATGTACTCGTAGCGAACGAAGGCCTCGACCGACTCGGTCACGAAGTACCCGCCCTGAATCGTGACGCCCCACGGATTCGAGTCGCCACCCGCATTCGGCGAGTCGACGTTGGTCCAGACGCCAGAGACGAACAGGCTGGCCCCGCTCATGTCCCAGGTCAGATCCCCGGTGATGCCGTAGACCTTGGTGCCGTCTACATCGGCACTGAGATTCTCATTCGCCCGTTGCGTGACCGCGGCAACGCCGGCCATCATGCCGGAGTCACTTCCCCGCGTGCTGCTGAAGTCTTTGAACTGGCTCCAGTCGCCAGAGATCTTGAATTCGGCTCGTCCAGCGAAGGAATAGCTGGTTGCAGTCCGATCCCAATTGGTGTTCTGACTGTTGAATCGGGCCGGACCAAACCCGCGAGACCCGATGCCATCACCCGTCCAGACCCACGCTCGGAACGACTCCGCCTCGTAGCCTAATTGAGCCCCTTGGGAATATCCCTGCTTGAAGTATCCGTTGACGATGGAACGATCCACAGTCAGTTGCTTCGAGCTCGACACGAGTTCTTCGCGCATCCACGGCGCCTTAAACTGCCCAATCTTGATCGCCAGACCACCGTCGAGTTTCTTCTGCACATAACCGTCTTCGAGAAAGAAGTTCCCTCCGGCCCTCGAAAAAGCGCCCTTGACCTTGTAGGTCCACGACTTATCAAAGACGTTGCCTGAGAAGGAGAGTTTCGTCCGACGATTCTCGAAGCCCCACTGGGTATTCGGCGGATTCAACGGGCCGAGCCGGGTGTTGCCCTTGCGACTGTTCAGGACGTAGCGAACCTGAAGCTGCCCACTGAGTTTGAGACTGAAGTTGCCGTCGGGGCTTGCGAGAAAGAAACCTTTCTTCCAACCCGCGGTGGCCGCCGAATCCTGGAAGCTCGCTCGCGTGTCGGCGTCGACAAGAACGTCCTGCACCACACCGCGGATCTCGGCCGATCGCTGCTCGGTCAACCATCCCTCGTTGTTCTCTTGCTTGAGCTGTGCGATCTCTGCCCGGAGCTCGGCGATCTGCCCCGCGACATCGGATGACTCGACCGACGTGGAGGCATCAGCCGCCAATGGCGCGACGAGCACCAGTGCAGTCGTTTGAAGGAGGGTGGAAAAGGTGATCATCGGGAGTCGGCTCCAGATTCTGAGAACGGGTGAATCGCCTTGCTGTTTGACCTTCGAACAGCGTTCGGCATGAATACCAGCGGTCCACGGAGACGATGACGAGATGGAGATCAGCCTGCAACGAGTTTGAAGGCGTTTCACCGAAAGCAGATCTCATCTTCATCGTCCCTGAATACATCAACCCACGGCCGATTGCCTCTGAAGCTCCGACAAGATTAAAAAACCGGTCGAACCTTGTGGTTCGACCGGCCGAGCCCTTGAAGCCTCACCCCCCGAATGGGGGATGAGGCAATCTTCGGGTGGATGAATTTCAGACTCAGAAGAGAAGCTGGAGCTGAGCACGGACGACATACTGGCCCTTGTTGCCCTTACCCCCGAAGCCATCAAAGGAATCCTGACGGAGGCCTGCACCATTGAGTGCGGCATCCGTATTGGCGCCACTAAGACTCTTCATGTTGTAGGTGAAGTCACAAGTGAACTTCACATTCGCGTTGAAGAAGTAGTTGGCACCAACCGTAAGACCGTTGTACTTATTCGATCCAAGGCCGGTATCGGGGGTGTCGTAGTTGATGAATTCGTAGCGAGCGAAGAGTTCGGCCTCTTCAGTGACGAAGTAGCCACCCTGGACCATGACGCCCCAGGGGTTGTTCTTGTTGCCATCGGCGGCTTCGTTGTTCACCCAGACGGCTGAGGCGAAGAGGCTTGCACCACCGAAGTCCCAAGTGAAGTCACCCGTCACGCCAAACATCTTGGAGCCGTTGACCCCTGAGTTCCAGTTTGCACGCTGGTAGACGGCCGCAACTCCGGCCATCATGCCAGCTTCTGAGCTTTTCGCACTGGAGAAGTCGTCAAACTGACTCCAGTCACCGGAGATCTTGAATTCAGCACGACCAGCGAACGAGTAGTTCGTGGGGGTGTCATCCCAGTTGGTGTTCTGGCTGTTGTAGTTTCCGCCATTGACGAAGGTGCTGTTCTGGCCACCAAGGCCGTCAAAGGCACCGCCGGTGAACCGCATGGTGTCCATTTCGTAGCCGAACTGGACACCCTGCGAGTAGCCCTGTCCGAAGAGTCCGGCGAGCACGGATCTCTCAGCCGCGAGCTGATATGCCGAGTCGACAAGGACTTCACGCATCCAAGGAGCTCGGAACTGACCGGCACGAATGCTCATGCCGTTGTCCATTGACTTCTGGATGTAGGCGAAATCGATCTGCGCAGCGCCATTACTTCCTTGGTTGAATCCAAGTCCTAGGTTACGCGGCGCACCCTGGTTGAACGCGGCTCGGACCCGGTAGGTCCAATCCTTGCTAAACACGTTGCCCTGAAAGTCGAGCTTGGTGCGACGGTTCTCGAAGCCCCATTGGGTGTTGTTGTTTTGGTTTTCAGGAAGAATGGCGTTGCCTTGCTTCGCGTGGTTCAGGGTCCAACGGACCTGAACCTGACCGCCGACCTTGAGGGAGAAGTTCCCGTCGGGGCTGGCAAGGAAGAAGCCGTTGTTGTAACCGGCCATCGCACCGCTGCTCTGCAGGCTGGTACGAGTGTCGGCGTCAGCGAGGACATCCTGAACGATGCCACGAATTTCGGCGGACCGCTGTTCGGTCAACCAATCCTGGCTGTTCTCCTGCTTGAGCTGTGCCAGCTCCTGCTTGAGTTCAGCGATCTGCGAAAGCGCGTCGTTGTTCGACTCTGCGCCGCCAAAAGCCGAGCCGGCGATAGCCAGTGCGGTCGTTCCAGCGACAAGCCCAAACCTGTTGGTCAGACTCATTGGGTGACTCTCCAAGAAGTGCCTGGGCATAAATGTCGAATTGGTGTGACCCATGTCGACTGCCCGTGTTCATCCACCCGCCCGTTAAGTGCAAATACCAGCCAATGGTAAAAGCCGGACGTGAGTTCCCCTATCGACCAACATGGCCGTTTGGGATTAAGAGCGGAACTATACCGACTCCAGTGAAGTTCGCCATCACCGCGCAGGCTTAAGATACGAACAAAAACCAAACATTCTTCAGCCTCCACCAAACGGCACCTGTAAAGCACCGACTGGCAGATACTTACGGCACCGCGCCCAGAGGTGCGATTCCGTCAGGTTTTCCATATTTCACTGGTTCTGCAGGCCACTAACCCGACCAAAACATATTGAAAAAAATCAGTTCAACAGGCCCAACGCCGCGCCGATTCCCCGAACCGGCAAGATCTCGAGGCCGAGATTTTCGCTCGATGAGGCTTGGCTCAATGGCACGATCGCGGACGTGGCACCTCGTCGTGCTAACTCACGGAGGCGCTGTTCGATGTTCCGGACCGACCGAATTTCGCCGGTGAGACCGATCTCCCCCAAGACGACCGTCCCCCGAGAAATCGCACGGCCGTGGTGTGCGCTCGCGATGGCTAAGACCAACGCAAGATCCGCGGCAGGCTCCACGACCCGGATTCCACCGGTCACGGCGGCGAAAATGTCCTGATCAGCCAGTCGCTGGCCACCGTGCTTTTCCAACACCGCGATCAACATCGCGAGACGATTCGCATCCAGTCCCGTTCCTCGACGCTTGGCAGATCCCAAGAAACCCGTCGAGGTCAGCGCCTGAATTTCGACCGGCAAGCACCGAGTGCCTGCCATCGTCGCGGTGAGAATCGAGCCGGAGATGCCCGGCCCATCGACTTCGATGGCAATGCCACCCTCGTCGAGCTCCTGCAGGCCGGTTCCGGTCATCTCGAACAAACCGATCTCCTGTGTCGATCCGAAACGATTCTTGGTCGCCCGAATGATCCGGTGCCCATGCTCGCGATCCCCTTCAAAGGAGAGCACCGCATCGACCAGATGCTCCAACAGTTTCGGGCCCGCCAATTGACCCTCCTTGGTCACATGGCCCACCACGACCACGGCCGCCCCGGTGATCTTGGCAACTTGGACGAGGTCGTGGCAGCAGCGTCGGAGTTGGGTGGTCGACCCGGGAGGCGCGTCGAGATCCCCGCGATACACCATCTGAATTGAGTCGAGGAGGACCAGATCCGGCTTGATGCGGCGAATCTCCTCGATGATCCGGACCAGATTGGTCTCGGTGCAAAGGAAGAGTCGGGTGACCGACGTCAGATCATCGCCAATCAGCCGGTCGCCTCGAAGCCGAATCTGCTGCGGGCTCTCCTCGCTGCTGACATACAACACCGTTCGGCCGGCACCAACGACCCTGGCCGCGGCCTGCATCAAAAGAGTGCTCTTGCCGATGCCAGGCTCGCCACCGAGCAAGGCCACGGCCCCCGGAACGAGACCGCCCCCCAGCACTCGATCGAGTTCGCTGATTTCGGTGGGAATCCGAGGTACTTCGAGTTGATCGATCTCAATGAGTGGAACGGCTCTGCCGGCGATGCCGGTCGGCCCATTTCCACCGACTCCGAATTCGTCCGAGCTGCGGAGTGCGATTCCCGCCACGGTTCCGACCGAACTGGCCGCGGAGCCTGGCGACTCTGTGAAGGACTCAAGCGTGTCCCAGGCGCCGCAATCGGGGCACCGCCCGACCCACTTCGGCTGGTCGCCACCACAATCCCGACAGACGAATGACGTTCGGTTCTTGGCCATGGCTTGGAGTCTACGGCCCGAGGACATCTCCCTGACCAATGAAGTCGGGAATGCAAATTCTTGGCGCCCCGAAACGATCTGGCTTTGGACCGCCTGTGGGCGGAGCCCGAAAGATCGACGGGAGGGTGGAATCAGCTATCGCGGGCGGCCAGTCGCAACCGCCGCGCCCACGCGCCGTAGGCGATGAACGAACGCCGTCTGGCCGCCGCGGACGGCCACGCCGATCGATCCGACCCCAAGGCCGTCTCCATTCGCCACGTCCAATAGCGACCTCGCAGCCGAAATCCGGTCGTGAACCCCAGATAGAGGAGCCCGATCAAACCGGAGAGGCCGTGACGCATCATGGATTTCCCGGAGGTATCAGCCTGAAGAGGCGTTGGAGAGTGGCTCGTCGGATGTTCCGCCTTCAACAGGACTGAAGCGGCTCCCGACGAGACGGGTTCGATGGTTCGGATCAGATTGCTGCGGCATGAACGGAAGAATCACGTAGATGAATCCGATGCAACCGAGCGATCCAGCCCACATGTAATCGTTCCAACCCATGAAGAGGAAGAACGAGACCATGAGCATGACCAGAAGGGAGACGGGAATCATGCCTTCCCAAGCGAGACGCATGAGTTGATCGAAGCGGAAGCGGGGCAGCGTCCAACGGATCGCCATCGCAAAGGCCACAAGGAGGAACATCTTGAATGCCACCACCCCAAACTGTATGAGCCCCATCCACCAGGCGCCCTCGACCGGCAAGTCCCAGCCACCGAAGGGATTCACTGACCACCCACCAAGGAACAGCATGGTGAAGAAGGCCGCACCGGTGATCATGTGGAAGTATTCGGCCAGGAAAAACAGGGCAAACCGCATCGATGAATACTCGGTGTGGTAGCCGCCGACCAGTTCACTTTCACATTCCGCCATATCGAACGGGGCTCGATTACTCTCGGCGAGCATGCAGGTATAGAAGATGACCGCCGCCACCGGAAGTTGCATCAGGTTCCAGGCGCCGTCAAGCTGTCCGCCGATAATTACCATCGGTCTGATCGAGCCCGAGATGAGGATGATCGCGAGTAGGGAGAGCCCCATCGGGATCTCGTACGAGATCATCTGAGCCCCGGCCCGAAGGCCGCCGAGGAAAGACCACTTGTTATTGCTGGCCCAGCCGCCGAGTGTCACCCCGAATACCCCAAGCGAACCGACGGCGATGAGGTAGACCACACCAATGTTGATGTCTGCCCCCACCACCGAGACCTGATAGACAGTGTTGGCTTGGGCGATCCCCAGAAGACTGACCAGACCGGTGATGTCGATCAGACCAGCGAACGGCACGACCGCGAAGCCGATCATCGCGGGAAGCATGATCAAGCCGGGTGCGAGGGTGAATAGGGCCTTGTCGACCCCCAGCGGGGTGTAGTCCTCTTTCAGGAGAAACTTCAGCCCATCTGCGAGCGGCTGGAACAATCCCTTGGGACCGACCCGATTGGGCCCGACCCGGTCCTGCATCCACGCACTGAGCTTTCGCTCCAGCATGATCGAATAGGCGCATGCCCCGAGGAAAACGTGCAAAATCACCGCGATCACGAGGATCGAAAAGACGAGTTGAACCTGATCGGGAGTGGCGGTGAACATTCTTGACCCGAATCCATGCTAGATCGCTCCGAAGGGAGCGAACGACTCGATACTGGAAGCGACATCGCGCGAGGGCACAGTCTAGCGAGCCGGGACGGTTTCGCCTCCCTTCAACTCGACCGATCTCCCACGACGGCTCAAGAATCCTGCGAGACCATCAGTCCTTCGCTCACCACCCGCGACTCAGCTCGCGGAGCCGACCGTCGATGCGGATCCATTCGGCTCGGACGCGTCGGCCGGGACGAGCGGACCGCGGGCGAGGTGAGGGAAGTAATCTTGGGTGGCCGCCACGTTCCAGTCTCCGGCCCGGAGGCCGGTGATGGCCTGAATCGCCGCTCGGGCCCCAGGAATCGTGGTGATCATTGGAATTCCCGATCGAACGGCCTCCGCCCGAATTCGGCCTTCATCGGTATCTGCACCCTTCCGCGTCGCGGTATTCAAGATTAGATGAACGTCGTCATCAGCGATCAAGTCGAGAATATTCGGCCGCAAGCCTTCTGAGATCTTCGGAAGCGACTCAACCTCCACCCCGAATTCCTTCAGGTATTCAAAGGTGCCGCTGGTCACCAAGACTCGGAAGTCCATCGATCGAAGACCTCGGGCCAGTTCGACGGCATGAGCCTTGTCTTCGTTCCGAACCGACAGGAAGACCGTCCCCTCGCTGGGCAGATCGAGACCGGCGGCCATGCAGGCCTTCGCGAAGGCGAGCGGAAGCGATCGGTCAGCCCCCATGACTTCGCCCGTCGAACGCATCTCCGGGCCAAGAATCACATCCACGCCCGGAAATTTGCTGAACGGGAAGACCGACTGCTTCACCGCGAAGAAACCCGAGTCCGCGACCTCTTCGATGTTCAGTTCCGCGAGCGAAGCCCCCATCATCACCTTGGCGGCGATGTGCGGCCAAGGAACACCCTTCGCTTTCGAGACGAATGGCGCCGTCCGCGACGCCCGCGGATTCACTTCGAGAATGTAGATCTCTTCGTCCTTCACTGCGAGCTGCATATTCATCAGGCCTCGTACCCTCAAGCGATGGGCCAGACGGCGAGCCTGATCCTTGATCCGCTCGACGATCCGCGGACTCAGCGAGTACGGCGGAATGGTGCAGGTGGAATCCCCCGAATGCACGCCCGCCTCCTCGATGTGTTCCATCACCCCGCAGACCAGCGCCAAGGGCGGCGCCTTGGAGCACTCGATCATCGTGGCCCGAGAGCCTTCGTTCGGTTCAAAGTCGGCGACCACGTCCACGTCGACCTCGACAGCATCGCCGAGAAAACGGTCGATGAGCACCGGCGCATTGTGAAGATCGCTCGCACCGACCGCGGCCACCATGTACCGACGAAGGGCTGTCTCGTCGTAACAGGTCTCCATCCCACGACCACCAAGGACGTAACTCGGCCGCACCAGAACCGGGTAGCCAATACGGGCGGCGACGCCGATGGCATCTTCGAGCGAATGGGCGATGCCGTTCTCTGGCTGCTGGAGCCCAAGTTCGTCAAGCACGGCCTTGAAGCGATCGCGGTCCTCCGCGAGGTCGATCGAATCCAAGCCCGTTCCGATCAACGGCACGCCAGCCGCAACCAGGCCATGCGCCAGATTCAAAGGTGTCTGGCCGCCGTATTGCACCACGCACCCGACCACGCCTCCCGTTCGTCCGGCGACATCGATGCCACCACCATTGAGCCGCTCCACGATGTTCAACACGTCCTCGAGCGTGAGCGGTTCAAAGAAAAGCTGGTCACTGGTGTCGTAGTCGGTTGAGACCGTCTCCGGATTCGAGTTGATCATCACCGAGTCGAAGCCCATCTCCGCCGCGGCGAAACTCGCCTGGCAACAGCAGTAATCGAATTCGATGCCTTGGCCGACCCGATTCGGACCGCCACCGAGGATCACAATTTTCGGCCGACCCCCCTCCCGCGACTCGTCGTCAAAGACGGTACGAGTTCCGCCGTCTCCATCCTCCAGCCGGAAGGGACGCTCGTACGTTGAATAAAAGTACGGCGTCACCGCTTCGAATTCAGCGGCGCAGGTATCGACCAGTTTGTAGACCGGCTCGATTCCCAGAGATTTGCGGTGTTTGCGAACCGCCAGAATCGACTCCGTAGAGATCGATCCAAGATAGACATTGGCCAACTGGGGGTCGGAGTAACCGAGGCGCTTGGCTTCAAAGAGGACGTCGGCCGGAACGTGTTCCAGACGTTCGTACGCCATCAGTTGATCTTCGAAGGCGATCAACTCCATCATCTGGTCAAGGAACCACGGATCAATGCCGGTGAGTTCGCGGATCCGCTCGATGGGCCATCCCAACTTGACGGCATACCGGATGTAATACAGGCGACCCTGGCTCGGAACCGAAAGTTTTCGAACCAGCAGATCTTCCGCCGGGGGCCATTCCGAGACCGTCCAGTCGCCCGAGACCGACGCCAGACCTTCTCTGGCCGAGGCTAACCAGCGATCGTTCGCGTCCAGTCCGAAGCCGAAACGCTTGACCTCCATACTCCGAATCGCCTTCTGCAAGGCTTCTTTAAAGGTTCGACCGATTGACATACCTTCGCCGACGGACTTCATCTGGGTGGTGAGCGTCTCATCAGCCTCCGGGAACTTCTCGAACGTCCACCTCGGCATTTTCACCACCACGTAGTCGATCGATGGCTCGAAGCAGGCGGAGGTATTGCCGGTGATGTCGTTGCGAAGCTCGTCGAGCGTGTATCCCACCGCCAGCTTGGCGGCGATCCTCGCAATCGGAAAACCTGTGGCCTTTGATGCGAGGGCAGAACTCCGCGAGACTCGTGGGTTCATCTCCACGACCACCACATCGCCATTCGCCGGATTGACCGCGAACTGGACATTCGATCCGCCGGTATCGACCCCGACTGCCCTCATGATCGCAAAGGCACCGTCACGGAGATACTGGTACTCCTTGTCCGACAGCGTCATGATCGGCGCCACCGTGACGGAATCACCGGTGTGCACGCCCATCGCGTCGATGTTCTCAATGCCGCAAACCACCACGCAGTTGTCGCGGCGATCGCGAACGACTTCGAGTTCGTACTCCTTCCAGCCCAGCAACGACTTGTCGATCTGAACCTGATCGATCATCGATGCCTTAATGCCAGAGCGCACGATTTCCTCGTATTCCTCGCGATTCCAGGCGACGCCTCCGCCGGTGCCGCCAAGCGTGAATGCCGGGCGGATAATCGCAGGGAGACCGATCTCGTCGAGAAATCCGATCGCCTCGGCGACCGTCGACACGGTACAACTCTCCGGGTTTTGGAGCCCGACTGAATCGACGACTTTCTTAAAGGCTTCGCGATCTTCCGCCCGCCGAATCACTTCGCGGTCGGCCCCGATCATCTCGACATCATGCGCCTGCAGAATCCCCCGATCCCAGAGCTCGCACGCACAATTCAATCCCGTCTGGCCCCCGAGCGTCGGGAGAATCGCATCAATCGGCGTTCCGAGTGACGCTTCCTTCTCGATCACTTTTCGAACGGCGTCCGCCGTGATGGGCTCGATGTAGGTGCGATCGCTGAACGCCGGGTCAGTCATGATCGTCGCGGGGTTCGAATTCACTAAGACAATTCGATAGCCCTCTTCGCGCAATGCTTTACACGCCTGGGTACCGGAATAGTCGAATTCGCAACCCTGCCCAATGACGATTGGCCCGGAACCGAGCAGGAGAATCGTGGAGATGTCATCTCGTTTTGGCATATGAAGGGTCGTGCTCTTCGGGGTGCCGAAAAAGGGCTGGGACGCCATCCGGGGCCCAAAGGGGGCCCCCTTCATCCACGCGAGTTCCGACCGGCTCGGAATCGATCCGCGCAAATTTCCGAGATCATACCCCGACGCCGGGATTCCGCGGCGGCGGTCGACCGCTCATCCACCGCCCGCTTGACGCCGAGGGCCGATGCCGGGAGGCTTCGCTGGTGAGCCCGCTCTCAATTGCCTCTGTGATCGTGGTCGGAATCGGCGTCTGGATCCTCCTCTGGATGTGGGCCATCCCCCGGCTCGTCCGCCAGATCCGAACGTCGCTGGATCACCGAATCGGCAACGGCCCCCTGGTCGGACTGATCGACCTGGTTTCCTGCACGCTCACCCGGACGCGACATCACGTTCGATTCGTTGGTTTCGAGGACCTCCCTCCACCCTTCTGCCATGGTGGCGCCGGAGGGGGCATCGTGGTGGCCAATCACACTGCTGGCGTAGATCCATTCATCGTCCAAACTGGAATTCGGCGATTGATTCGCTGGATGATGTGGGCCGAGATGATGGATCCGAAGTTCGATTTCGCATGGAAGGCCGGACAGGCCTTGCCGGTGAGTTATGGCAGCCAAGATGCCAGCACCCTGCGAAAAGCCGTTCGGCATGTCAAAGAAGGCGGGCTGATTGGGATCTTCCCCGAGGGCGCCATCGAACGCCCACCCGGTCAGATTCGACCGTTCCAGCCCGGCGTGGGGCTGCTCGCCCGGCTCAGCAAGGCCCCGGTCCTGGTCCTCTGGATTCATGGGACCCCGTACACCGAGACGGCGTCGGGGGCGATCTTCAAGCGAAGCCACTCGATCGTGGAGTTGGTCAGCATCATTGACCTCTCCAAAGAGAAGGATCCCGTTGCCGCCACCGCCATCCTGCGGGATGCCATTGTCGACCGAAGCGGATGGCCTAAAAATGAGCAGAGCACGCTGGGTATCAGCGGAACCGAGGCGGTTGCAAACGCCTGATCGGCCCCGCAATCGAGAGAGGATCGGGAGGATGGAACCGGCCCTGTTACAGTCTGGGCATGCTCGCCAGTATTCAAGGTGAACTTCGTTCCGTCGGCGACCAGTCGGCGATGGTTCAGGTCGGTCCGCTTGGCTACGAAGTCATGCTCACCGCGGGGGACGTCGGCCGACTCCGCCTCGCGGTCGGCCAAGACGTCCAATTCACGCTCCTGCACTATCTCGAGAGCCAGTCAAACGGCGCCGTCTTCCGGCCCCGCCTGATCGGATTCTCCAACGAGGTCGAGCGGGCATTCTTCGAACTCTTCACTTCCGTCAAGGGCATTGGCTACCGCAAGGCACTTCGAGCCCTCGCCATGCCCATGTCGACGATCGCGCGGGCGGTCGCCGAACGCGACACGGATACGCTTCGATCGCTCCCGGAAATCGGGAAGCGAACGGCGGAGACGATCGTGCTCGATCTCGCCGAGAAGGTCGAAGAGCATTTTGCCTCGCTCGCCGGCGGTGGCAAAGACGGAACGACGCCTGAGGATGCAAGACCTTCCGACGGTGGCCACGATGCCATCACGGTGCTCGTACAACTGGGCGAAGCCAGACCCACCGCCGCTGAACTCGTTGATCGGGTCCGCCGTGCCGATCCCACGATCACCGATGCGGACGCGTTTGTCGCCGCCGCGCTGCGGCTCAAGAGCACGGTTTCTTAAGACCTCTGACTGACGAGGCCCCCTCGGTAGTCGATACCAATCCCGAGGCTTCGCCGATCGCGGCCGGCCTCCTCTGAAACTCTGAATCAAACCCTTCCAAAGCGAACCATGCGACACGCAATGATCATGGCTGGTGGATCCGGTACTCGACTCTGGCCAGTGAGCCGAGCGGATCATCCGAAACAACTTGTCCCGCTGGTCGAAGGTCGATGCCTGCTCGACCTGGCGAGCGATCGGCTCTCCGGGGTGGTTGGGGACAGCGAACGATGGATCTGTACCGCCGAACGATTCCGGAAACAGGTGAAGGAGATGGTTCCGGCGGTCGCCGATGACCATGTGCTAGGCGAACCGTGTGGCCGAGACACGCTCAATGCGGTGGGCCTCACCGCCGCTGTCCTGGCGAAAACTGATCCTGATGCGATCTTCGCCGTCCTGACGGCCGACCACGTCATTGAACCGCAGTCCGTCTTTGCCGATCGTCTCGCCGCCGGCTTCGCCCTCGTCGAGGAAGACCCGAGTCGCTTCGTCACGTTCTCGATCACCCCTACGCGACCGGCCAGCGAGTACGGCTATGTGGAACAAGGCGATGCCATCGACGGGCATGACGGCTGTTTCCAGGCGCAACGATTCGTCGAAAAACCGGACCGCGAAACGGCCGAAGCCTATCTCGAGACCGGGCGATTCGGTTGGAACAGCGGGATGTTTGTATTTCATGCCCGAACCATCCTTGAGACCATCCGCCGGTATGAGCCGGCGACCGGCGACGGCCTCCGACGGATTGCCGATGCGTGGGGAACCTCGGAACAGTCCGTCACCCTCGCGGCGATCTATCCCGATTTAAAGAAGATCAGCGTCGACTACGGCCTCATGGAGCCGGCCGCTCGGGATGATGCGATCACGATCTGCGCCGTACCGCTCAACATCTCGTGGATCGACGTTGGCAGCTGGCCGAGCCTTGGAGAGACGCTGCCCTCAGGCGATCGCGGCAATCAGGTTGCGGCCAACACCCAGCACACCGATCTTAATTCCAGCAACCTTTTGGTCTTCAGCGACGATGCCGACCACCGGATCTGCACCATTGGTTGCTCGGACCTCGTCATCGTTCATACCAAGGACGCCACCTTGATCTGCCGTGCCGAAGACGCCCAGAAGGTGAAAGATCTCGCCGGCCTGGTCCCTGAGGATCTACGCTGACCCCATGCGGATCCTCGCCGTCGATCTCGGAGACGTTCGAACCGGCCTTGCCGCCGGCGAGGATGTGACGGGCACGGTTCAGCCGCTCGAAGTGATCGTGGAACGAGACGAGCAACGCCGTCTCAAGAAAATCGCCGCCGCGATCCTCGACTTCGGACCTGATCTGGTACTTGTCGGCCTCCCGATCAACATGGACGATACCGAAGGACCCCGAGCCCTTGCCGCACGAGTATTCGGCGCCCGTCTCGGCGAACGAACCGGCGTGCCGGTCGAATTTCACGATGAGCGACTTTCGAGTTTCGAGGCCGACGAGTCGTTAAGAGGTTCGGGGCTGACCCACAAGGGGAAGAAGAAGGTCCAAGACGCCATCGCCGCCGCCAACATTCTGCAGGATTGGATGCGCCGCTGACCGCACTCAATCGCCGCACGAGGCGCGATCGAGATACCAGACCAGCTCGCCGTTCCGAGGTCGAATTCCCTTGCAGGGCAGCGTTTCAAATCCTTCGGTTCCGGTCGCGATCCGCTTGATCATCTCAGCTTTTTCCGAGCCCAGCACGTAAAACGCGATTGACCGGGCGTTGTTGAGTAGCGGATAAGTCATGGTGACCCGCGCCGGAGGGACGACGCTCGGGCCGTCGTTGTCTACGACCCATTGATCTTCCACATTCAGTGCGGCACTATGCGGGAATAAGCTGGCGGTATGACCGTCCGGCCCCATGCCGAGCAGGACAAAGTCGAGTCTGCCGCGGTCCGAATCGCCGGGGGCGCCACCGCTTGCCAGATGCTCGCGGAGGGTGGCCGCATAGAGGTCCGCCGCATCCTCTTGATCCACCGGCATCGGATGCACGTTCGAACCAGGGATGTCTGCGTGTTCGACGATCAGTTCGTGAATGTGCTTGAAGTTGTTGGTGTCACTGTCAAAGGGGGCCCGCCGTTCATCGACGATCCAGAGGTGCGTGCGACTCCACGGCATCTCTCTGAATAACGGGTCGATCATCAGACGTCGATAAAAAGGCATCGGTGTGCCGCCGCCAGAGAGGGCGAGATGAAACACACCTCGCTTCGCGACCGCTTGCTTCGCACTTCCCAGAAGGGTTCGCCCCAGGCGCTCCTGTGCATCTTCGGCGTCGACGCCGACATTGGCACCTCCGGGGAGGGAGGGAACTTCGAAACCGTCGGGCTCGATCTGATAGGCATCATTCATCAGCGGTTGTCTTTCAAGGATTGCATTTCATTCGAAGGCAGGCCCGACCACATGAAGAGCCTGAGGAACGACGGATTGTCACGAACCGGCCGCGACGTCGTCTTCGTACCAGCGACGCCCCTTCCGAGCCAATAGCGCCTTGGCGGAATCGGGGCCCCAAGAGCCTGGCTGGTAGTTGTCGCGAATTCCCGACCGCGCTCCAGCGCTCGCCTCGCCGAGGAACGGCATCACCGCGTCCCAGGCACTTTCCACTTCGGTCCGACTCTTAAACAGCGTCTGATCGCCGCGCATGGCGTCGATCATCAAAGGGCCGTACGCCTCGAGGGCCGGTGCGTCGAAACTCGCGCCCACATCCGCCATCATCTCGAGTGGATCGATATTGATTCCAAGACCCGGACGCTTGGTCTCGAACCGGAGGCTGAGCCGCTCGTGGGGCGCCACCGTGAAGACCAGCCGATTCGGCACGAGATGGTCGCCCCCGGCGAACGCCGGAAGTTTTCGAAAGAGGTTTGCGGCCGGTGGCTTGAACTGGACCACCACCTCGGTCCGCTTCTCGGCCAGCCGCTTGCCACTGCGGAGATAAAAGGGTGTGCCGGCCCATCGCCAGTTCTGAAACTGAAATTCGAGCGCGGCAAACGTTTCGGTCGTACTCCCCGGAGCAACGCCCTCACTGGAGGCGAAACCGAGATCACCTTTCCCGTCCGGTCCGTACTGCCCGAGGGCACAGAAGTCTGCCACCCGATCAGCCGGAGTCGGCACCAGCGCGTCGATGACCTTCACCTTTTCGTTGCGAATGTGCTCCGGCGTGTAGTCCGTGGGCGGTTCCATCGCCGCGAATGCGAGGATCTGAAAGAGGTGCGACTGAATCATGTCGCGGATCGCCCCGGTCTGATCGTAGAACGCGGTTCGCTGCCCGACGCCCACCGTCTCGGCGGCGCTGATTTGAACATGGTCGATGTACTGCTGGTTCCAGACCGGCTCCCAGAGAATATTGGCGAACCGGAAGACCAAGAGGCTCTGCACGATCTCCTTCGCAAGGTAGTGGTCGATTCGATAGATCGATTCCTCCTCGAACGCCCGACCGAGCGTCCGATTGAGACTCTTGGCCGTGACGTCATCGTTCCCGAACGGCTTCTCGATAATGATCCGCTGCCAACTCGCCTGGGCCGGATTGATGCTGCACCATCGTTTGCCTTCGACCACCAGCCCCGCTTCATCGATTTTCTCGACAATCGGCTCGTAGAGTGAGCTGGCCACACTCAAGAAGAAGAGCACATTCCCGGCGGCCTTCGATTCGGTATCCAATGCGGCGATCCGTTTCCCGACCGCTGCCATGCCTTCGGAAGTGGTGGCGTCCGCCGGCAGGTAGTGGATTCGCTGGGCGATCGCTCGCCAGACCGATGCTTCCATGTCCGGATTGTGCTTCTGCACCCAAGGTTCGAGTTCTTCGCGCCATTCGTCATCGGTCTTCGGACGACGAGCCACCCCGAGAATTCGAGTCTCGGCCGGGAGCAACCCCATCTTCGACATCTCGTACATCGCCGGAATCAACTTACGGGCGGTGAGATCTCCGGAGGCACCGAAGATCACCAGCGTGCAAGGGTCAACCGCGAGATTCGAAGCAAGCTGAGGATCGGACATTCGGGGGGTCCTTAAAACGTTCGCCGGCAGTCTGGATCGCCGGACATGATGAAGGAACACTGATGAGAGCACTCGCTCCGGAGTCACGATCGATCAACCGGAGGTCCCAACCTCACCGTCAAGACCCGCCAGCAACGCCGAGAGCGCCGCTCCGGGATCTTCTTCCCGCATCAGGTGTTCCCCGACGAGGGCAATATTGATCCCATGATCGCGAAGCCGCCGGAGATCGTCTGACGTCCTGATCCCGGACTCGCTTACCAGCACTCGCGGGTCTTCGATCAGATCCAGCATCCGAAAAGTATGAGTGAGATCCGTGGTCATCGTCGTGAGATCACGATTGTTGACGCCGAGTAAGGAATACCCGGAGTGCGGAAAACCTACGTGATTCAAGACCCGGTAGAGATTGTCGATCGAATGAACTTCGACCAACGACGTCATGCCGAGCTCGGTGGCGAGGATCTGATAGTCGATGATCTGAGCTTCGCTCAACACGTCCGCAATAAGCAAGATCGCATCGGCGCCAGCGGCTCGGGATTCCCAGACCTGGTATTCGTCCACGATGAAGTCTTTCCGCAGGACGGGCAGCGGCATTCGATCCTTGATCGGGAGGATGTACCCCAGGTCACCACCGAAGTAATAGTGGTCGGTGAGGCAGGAAATCGCAGCGGCACCACCGGAGTGGTAGCGTGAAGCAATGTCTGCCGGATCAAAATCCTCACGAATGACCCCGGCGGAGGGACTCTGGCGCTTCACCTCCGCGATGATGCGGAAGTTTCTTGGCTTTCGATCGGCGACGACCGCCCGGAAGAAGTTCCGGGGGCGACCAAGTTCTGCGATCCGGCCCTTGATGGACTCGATCGGCGTGAGCAGCCGGGCCTTCTCGACCTCGACCCGCTTGCGAGCAATGATTTCCTCAAGCACACTATCCATCGCAGAGTCGGATTCTCAGAATTCAAGGAACGAGCACGGCTCCCACGGCCGGCTCCCGATGAGGTCGATGCTCGCGGTGGCGATCATCGCCCTCCTCGGTTCGAGTGGCATTCTACTCGCAGCATCCATTGAGCCGAGCCCGGTGGATTCAGCCGCCACCGACGCATCCGGTGCCGAGTGGATTTCGGTGATGTCGCTGATTCTGGCGCCGGTATCAATCTTCGTTCTCTGGCGAACCGGATGCTGGCGACTGCGGGCACCAGACGGACCACTGGGCTCACCGTGGCGGATTCCCGCGGTCGCGAGCCTGGGCCTGTTTGGACTTGGAATGCTCGGCGGCGGACTGACCATATCGCTCATTCCGTCATCTTGGATTCCCCCCACGACCGCCCCGCTCCGATCCATGGCCCTCATTGGCTGGGCCGCGACCATCGGCAGCCTCCTCTTCTGCGTTCCCGCCCTTCTCCTCGCGAAATCGCTGCCCCTGCCGGAGGGCGCGACCCCTCCCACCACCGCCCGCCGTGGGATCTGGATGGGCGTCGCCGGCTTCCTGATCGCGATCCCCTTGATCCAAACCGGCGCCATTCTTGGCCAGCTCGTCCAGCAGTGGCTCTCCGAGGCGACGCCAAGACTCATCGCCCACGAGACGCTCGATGCACTGGTCTCGGTGACGCCCGACATCTGGTGGTGGATGGTCGCGGCCAATGCCGTGATCGGGGCGCCGATCATCGAAGAGATCCTCTATCGGGGTTTTCTACAACAAGCGTTCCGCCGAGTCGGGGTCGGCGCCTGGCCCGCCATTCTGCTGACGGGCAGCATCTTTGCCCTGATGCACTACACCGTTCTCCCGCCGGACACCGCGATCTCTGCCCTCACGGCCCTGCTCCTGCTCGCGATCGCCCTCGGCATGATCCGCGAACGCACCGGCCTCATTGCGCCGTGCATCATCGCTCACGCCATATTCAACGCCCTCAATCTCGGCCTCGCGGTTTGGCTCGCCTGAGTTCGGTGGATCACGCCCTCCGAGCCTCCGGTTCCGCCACCCGTATACTTCGAGTTCCATGACCGACTCCAAACCAACTGAACGTGCCCGCATCTTGACCGGCGATACCCCGACCGGGAAACTCCACCTCGGCCATTGGGTCGGCTCGGTGAAACGCCGCGTCGAATTGCAGAACACGCACGACTGCTACTTCATCCTTGCAAACATTCACGCCTTCACCACTCGCGCCGCGGAGCCGGATGCGATCCGCGAGGACACCCTGGAGATCGTCCGCGACCTCCTCGCGATGGGCATCGATCCTGAACGTTCATCGATCTTCATCCAGAGTGAAGTTCCGGCCATCGCGGAGCTCACCTTTCTGTTTGCGATGCTCCTTCCCTTCAACCGAGTGATGCGGAATCCAACGCTCAAGGAAGAGATCAAGGTCAAGAACCTCGGCGACACCTACAGTTTCGGATTCCCGCTCTACGCGGTCGGACAGACCGCAGACATTCTCGCCTTCCGACCCGTGGGCGTTCCGGTCGGCGAGGACCAGGTGGCGCACCTCGAACTGACTCGCGAAGTCGCCCGGCGTTTCAACCAGATGTACTGCGGCGTGAATGACAAGGCCGAAGACGACGACCACGTCGCCGAGGGCGGCGTCTTCCCGATCCCGCGTGCGGACGTCGGCAAAGTAGGCCGCCTCGTCGGCACCGACGGCAAGAACAAGATGAGCAAATCGCTCAACAACGCGGTCTACATCTCCGATACCGCCAAGCAGGTTCAGAAGAAGATCAACAAGATTTTCACCGGCCGCCAGAGCGCCACCGAACCTGGCGACCCGAACAACATTCTCATGCAGTACTGCGACATCTTTATTCCCGACACTGAGCGTGTCGCTGAATTGAAAGATCTCTACGCACGCGGGGCAGACATCGGCGACGGCCACATCAAGCAAGAACTCGGGGCGGCGATCAACGAGATGCTCGAACCCATGCGGGAACGGCGGGCGAAATACGAAGGCGACGACGCCTACGTCATCGACGTGCTGAAGTCCGGCACGTCACGAGCCAACGCCCTGACCGAAGAAACCCTCGCCATGGCCAAGGAAGCCTGCGGCCTCGGGTTCTTCCAGCGGAGTCTCGACCTGCGATGACCGCGCTCCGATTCCTCGCCGCGGCCGTCGCCACCGCCGTCGTCTTCCCGTGCCTCGGATTCGGCATCTTCGGACTCCCGGCGTCGCAGGAACCAGGCGCCGGAATCGGCTGGACGATCGGCTACCTCGTCTTCGATACCATCTTGGTGGCTTTGATCATCGCGATCTGGTGGCTTGCCTTCCGACGCACTCGCGGCCCGACTGACTGCCTGGGATGTGGCTACGACCTCCGAGGCGTCCGCGACGGAGCCTGCCCCGAATGCGGCGCCACCGTGAACTGACGTTGGCGGTTTGCCGACGCTCACTCCGCGACGAACGTCATGATCTCGACCTCGGGAGGCCCGTGATGGATGATCGACTCACAGAGCTGTTGCAGCGTCTTGAACTGGCCTTCGGGCGTAAAGACGGGGAACGCGCGACGAATGCTTTCCAGCCAGTAGCCCGCTGACGTTTCCCACGCAATCTCCAAGGCTTCTTCGTGTTCCAGACGAAAATCGCCTTCCTTGATCTGCTCCCGAATCTCCACGCGGGAAGGGAATCGCATGTTCCAGTCGGGGTTCGTGAACCCGATCTCGCCGCGCGCCACGTAATCTCGAATCAGCAAACGACCGACGTGCGGCCGCAAGCCTCGCAAGACGAGATCCGGACGGGGCATGTGGGTGAGCGATTCCAACATGATCGCCACGTCGGCGTCATCACGGACCGGCTCGAAATCGAGCTCCTGCGCGTCCATCACCGACACTCTGGCTTCTGGAACTCGGGCTGCGAACTCGCTCGCTTGCGTCTTTGAGATCGTGATCCCGTGGACCGAGCAGTCCCGCTCGTCGACCAGCATCCGGGCCGGCCCTCCCCAGCCACAACCCACGTCGATCACCTTTGATCGAATCGGAATCCAAGGGTAGAGCTGCCGAATTGCGAATGAGAAGTGTGCTTCTGCATCATCGATTTTCTTGGTCGGATCAACCGTGCCAAAGTGATAGTGCATTCCGGGCCCGAGTACTTCTCGCCACCCCGCGGTTTCACCGGAATAGAAGCCAGCGACCTCCCTCGAATTCCACGTCACGTCGTCCGAATTCGGATTATTCATCCACAGAGCATATCGCAGGCGACGCCGAACAACGCGATGTATGCCGTCAGAACGCGAACAGGAAGTCAAGTACTTCGGCGATGAAGCCCCGCTGCGTCGATCGCTCCACCGCACCGGAGTGCGTCTTGTCGACCGCCAGGTCGTAGAGCTGGTTTGAAGCGATGGTCCCGCTCGCGGTGATCCAGTCCGGCCGAGTGATCCCCGTCAATCGAATCTCCGTCTTGTCGCCGCTCCAATTGCGAACCACTCGAGCCTCCAGCACCAGATTGCCATTCGGCTTGACCTCGACGATGCGAGCGGTAATCCGATCGGTCATTTCATCTTGACGCTGGTACTTACCTTCACCATCGAACTCCTTCTCGGCACCGATCTCCACGCCCGGCAACGAAGAGGTAGCCGGGCTGAAGTTGAAAGCTCCAAAGTCGAAGTTCGAAAACTCCGCAACTTCGGCACTCACGCCGCCATCCGTCTCGAGCTCGCGTTTCTGATCGATCTTCGATCGGCTCTTTTCGATGACGATGATCTGGACCAGATCCTGCTCTTGCCACTCCCTTGCTTCTGGCATTTGAGAGGCGACGCCGAATCGCGGATCGCCCGCCTGAATCGGCCCATAGAGAAACCAATCGGACGCCGACACCGCATTCGCCGCGACCGATTGTTCACCGGGGAGGACGACCGGCGCGGCTTCGTTTGCGGCGGTGGCAATCGACGCCGAAGCCAGCACGATCGCGAGGCCGATGCCAGATCGGACGCGAGAAAAATCCGGACGGACCCGAGCGAGGGAAGAGATGTTCTGCATGACTTTGGACTCCGAAAACGAAGCGACTGATCGCCGTTGACTCACTGTTTGATCATTCATCGATCGGGAAGCCGGACGCGGCCGGGCCCGATCACCACTGCGGAGAATCGAGCGTTGCGGTCGCGTTCGCCGGCGTTGCGCAGGCGGCACTCGATGGTGTCGCCGATCCGCCCCTTTTCCATGGCGATACCGGGCACCTCGACGCGAACGCCGGCGCCGGTGGCGAGAATGAGCACCTCACCCTGCCGCTCCACGACAAACTCGGCCTTGAGAAGACCCGCGGTCAACGCGATTCCTTCGGCGAGTGGCCGTGCCAGTCGGCGATTTTCGAGCGCGTCGATCTCGAGCACGACCTCGGAGGGACGGATGGCCCGTTCCGCGAGATCGAAATCCGAGGGATCGAGTTCTCGGCCAGCCGCGAGATTCCGCGATGCGATCGGCACCATTCGGACGATGCGAATATCCACTCTCACGAGCGTCGCGCGGGAAGGCCGGCCATCCTGACGTTGCTGGGTGATCTTCGCGTTGCATCGGTCACCCCGCGGATCACCAAGCAACTCGACGCTGAACGCAGCGGCATCGACGATGAGCGCCTCGGCGGCAGTGGCGTCAATGGCCAGTCTGAGGCGAGAGGCTTCCGGACCCCATGCCACAATCATTGATTTCGCGATCTGACGAGCTACGATCCCGCCGGTTTCGAAGAGATCCGAAGCCGCCACGAATGGCGTCGCCTCCAGCGTTCCACTCACCAACGAGGGGGTGACCCCATCGGAAGCCGGTACCGCAGATGCCTCAACATCTCGTTTCCGATCGCGCATTCGACCTGCCGATGCTGGCGGCCGGACCAGTGTCACCCCGCCCTCCAGATCCAACGTGCCCCAGTAGACGTTCGCCGCCTGCAACACGTCGCGGACTTCCGCGACCCGAATTCGGATGATTCCGGTGCTTTCACAAGCCTCTGCTGGACGAATGACGGTCTTCGATAACGCGACGGCCTGAGGCCCTTCGAGAATCGAGATATCGCCAAGCCGAATCGGTTGATCGATGGTGGCTCGCCGAACCGAATGACGAAGCCGAATGACATCGGCGCTCAGGATATCTGGAGACAGAACGGCGACCACGAGCATCGTGGGAATCAAGATGTTACGAAGTGAAGAGATCATGGCTCGGTCTCCGACACAAGGGTGATCGACGAAGATCAGTTAGCGATGTTCACCACGGTGCGGAGCGTTTCATCAGCAGCCTGGAGGGCTTGGCTGTTCATTTCAAAGGTCCGCTGCGTCCGGATCAGGTCGACGAGTTCCGTGACCGGATTGACGTTGGAACCCTCAAGGTAACCAGCCTGAAGCGTGCCGATTCCGTCGGTCCCCGCAACGGAAGTCTCCGGCGTGCCGGAGGCGTAAGTCTCGAGATACAGATTCTGGCCGATCGTCTCAAGTCCAGCGTTGTTCTGGAAGAGCGCTAATTCCAGCGTTCCCGCCTGCACCATGTCGATCGCGTTGGGATCTTTGTAGTAGACGCTTCCGTCATTACCGATGGTGACTGAAGTCGCCTCAGTGGGAATCACAATGCTGGGTTCGATGCGGTAGCCGGTGTTGTTTGCCAGCACGAGATTCCCGTCTCGATCGAGGGCCAAAGACCCATCGCGGGTGTAGGCAATCCCTTCACCTAACTCGCCGACGTCGACCTGAAGAAAACCATCACCTTGGATCATGACATCGAGCGGACGATTGGTGGCGATGGCGGGGCCTTGCTCGAAATCGAGCTGCGTACCCGCGACTTCCACGCCAAGGCCGACAAAGAGGCCGATTGGACTCGTCGCGTCGGCAATCTGGCTCTCGACGCCAGGCTGCTTCTTCTCAATGTAGTAGAGGTCTTGAAAGTTGGTTCGGCTGGATTTGAACGCCGTGGTGTTCGCATTCGCAAGATTATTCGCGATCACGTCCAACTGGGTGTTCAGCGCGGACATGCCACTGGCGGAGGTGTTGAGGGCGAGTGTACTCATGGGAATGATTCCTGAAAGTGGCGAAATGCCGGAACGGGGTTGGGGATCAGCCGACCGTGCCGAGACGGTTGATGGCGAGTTCCATCATGCGGTCGTGAAGGTCAATGAATCGAGCCGAAGCCTGGACGGCCCGGCTCGACGCGACAAGGTCGGTCATGCTCTTAATCGGGTCGACGCCAGAATCCTCGATCCAACCTTGCTTGAGTTGAACGTCCGCGGATGCATCGGCAACCTTCCCGGTTCCGGCGTATCGGAAGATGTTTCCACCCGACTTCCGGAGGAGGCTCGGATCCGGCGCGGCAATGCGAATTCTTCCTGATTCCTCGCCATCCACGGTGACGGTGCCATCTCCGCCGATCGCGATCAAGCCGGTTTCCGGGAGACGGATGGGGCGATTTCTGGTCGAAAGAACCGGACGGCCTTCGGAGTCGACGAGTTCACCGTTACCACCACGAGTGAATCCACCATCGCGAGTGAAGCCATCGCCGTCGCCATCCCGGACGACGAAGAACCCAGCCCCGGAAATCGCCACATCAAGATCGCCGCCGCGAGTCAGGCCCCCTTGCTGGAAGTTGGTCCAGGTCGGCTCGGCCAGAACACCGCCGCCAAGCCGCTCCAACAGAATTTGGGATGGCGTGTCCATACCCAATTCCTCCCGGGCAACTGGGCGTTCGCGAGTGAAGGTGTAGTCCGCCTTGAATCCCGGTGTCTGAGCGTTCGCGAGGTTGTTCGAAATGACGTCCTGCCGATGCATCTCGGTGGACAATCCCGCGGCCGACATCCAGAGTCCGTAGTTCATCGAGGCGTCTCCTGATCATCAAGGCCAGAGAATCCAGCCTCGATCGGGAGTTCAGTTGCAATCACCGCGCCAGTCGTGCCGAAGCCGACCATTCCCCGATGCATGGCGGCCGCAAGGCACGCTACGCGGAGTACCTCGCCGCCAATCGCCGAGGCAGGCGCATCCGATGCCAGTTGATCGCGCAAGATCCGCAGTAACGGCGCACCTAAAGCCGACGGGTGATCCTCTGCGAGGCCCGGGGTCGGCGGTGCTGCATCATCACATCCATGCGACATGCAGCCCAATTGGTAACGGGTGGGACGGAGATCCTCTCCGACCGCCCGAGGTCGTTCGATCCGCATGGGCACTCCTTGCCAAAAAGCGGTGCGAGCCAAGGGAACAGCAACCGCCATGCCCACCTTGTAAAAACACGGCAAACACGGCGGGAGCGTGATTTATTGGTTCTTTTGGCGCACTCGCATCAACGCCAACGAGCAAACTACAACTCCTCGCGGGGAACGCCCAGCGCAGAATCTGCGCGATCCATCAGCCTGCGGCATCGGATCCCAATTGAAGTACCGATTTGACGTCGCGACGGAGATCAGCCTCGCGCTCTGCGGTCAAAGTGGCCTCTTCAATCACTTCCGGCAGCATGTGACCAGAGTCATCCCACATGTTGCGGCTGATTCTCAACCACAGGTCATTTCATGGCAGCGAAGATCAGACGGCGATTGAGACCCAGCGACGGAAAGGCACCGAAGAATGCCTTTTTTGATGTCTTGAAAGGGGTTCAAGGGTGTGTCACCCGCCCCGCCAATCAGTCCACGCCAACTATTCCGAACACCGACAAACCTCCCCAGCCCCATCAGAAGCCGAAACCCACGCCCCGAATATGGCGGGACTTCAAGGGTTTGTCCGATGTTGCCTCGCAGTCCAAAATAGGTTCGGCGCCAGGATGGCGTCGACCCGGCTCGCTGCCCCGAAGCCCGCGACGTCAACGGCTCCAGGCAGAGATGCGATCGCGAACCCCCCGGCTCGGAGAGCCGATCGGCGAAGGAACGCCGCATGCCACAGATGCATTTGAACCCGCCACCTCTGAAGTTTGAGCCAGCGTTGCATCGACCGAGACCACACCGATCGGGGCCGGCCGCAAGCCGACCGATCGATCCGGATGACGCTCAAGACGTGGTCTCTGGATCTTGCCGATTCATCGGGCGGAATGACGAGCGATGCGCCGGCCGATTCTTGCTCGGCCACCTGGACCAGATGCTCGACATCTGCCTGGGCACCGGTTCCTCAGGTTGTTTGATGTACCACCGACTTCGAATGGAGGAGGAGCAGGGCATCGTCGTCTCCAACTCCCCCATTCCCCATCTTGTGACGCTCACCCATGATGGTGAATCGCTCCGGCTTCGACCAACCGGTTCGTGAATTTCTGACCTACGTCCGCATCGAGGCTGGCCTCGCGCCCGCGACCCTCGAAGCGTACGGTCGGGATCTTGGCGATCTCGTCGCGACCCTTGTTTCCAATGGCATCGAGTCCATGGATGCGGTCGAACCCAACGACGTCGCCGATCACCTTCGAGGGTTGAGCCGCGACCGCGGGCTCGAGCCAACCTCGATCATCAGACACTTGGCGACCGCCCGAGTCTTCTTTCGCTGGCTTTGCTCAAATGGAAAGATCCGACGAGATCCCGCCCGACTGCTCGAGCGACCAACAAAATGGAAGCGAATGCCCGGCGTCATGAGCCCCATGAAAATGCGGCAACTCGTCGAAGCCCCGGAGCCTGATCACGGCCGACTCTGGGTACGCGATCGCGCCATGCTTGAACTGATGTACGCGGCGGGACTTCGGGCCAGCGAGGTGACAGCACTTCGAGTCGACGAATTCCACGAACAAATGGCGAGCCTCACCGTCACTGGAAAAGGATCCAAACAGCGCGTCGTACCGATCGGGGATCCCGCGGTCAAATGGACCCTGAAATATCTTGAAGAGACCCGCCCGAATCTCCTTCGATTTGATGACGGCCGAGACCGCAGCCACCTGATGCTCTCTTTCAGCGGCCGCCCCCTTGAGCGGGTCGCGGTGTGGCAAATCGTCCGCAAGTACGCCGCGATTGCCGGCCTTCGAGATGTTCACCCCCATAAACTTCGACACAGCTTTGCGACCCATCTTCTCATGGGCGGCGCCGACCTTCGGGTCGTTCAGGATCTCTTGGGCCACGCCGACATCGGCACGACGCAGATCTATACCCATGTCGACCGGACGCAACTTCGAGAAGTGGTCAAGAGCCATCACCCTCGCCCCTAAGCAACGCGATCACACCCGAGATCAGGTCACTCAAATCAAAGCAATCGAAGGTGCTCCGCGATTTGCACCGCGTTCAGAGCGGCGCCTTTGCGCAGTTGGTCCCCGCAGACGAACATCGCGATGCCGCCATCATTCGGAACCCCACTGTCTCGACGAATCCGCCCGACTAAGATCTCATCTCGACCCGAAGCGTCAATCGGCTCGGGGAACTTGTTGTCATGGTGGCCATCCACCACCACCACGCCGCCCGTCGCCTCAAGCTCCGATCGCACCTCTTGAGGGTCCACGGCACGATCAAATTCAAGATGCAACGCTTCCGCATGCGCCCGCAAGACCGGAACTCGGACACAGGTTGCGGACACGCGAAGCTCGGCGTCGCCAAGAATCCGTCGTGATTCTCGCTCCAGTTTTCGTTCTTCCTGATTCACACCATCGGCGTCGATCGGCGAGTCGTGACTGAAGACGTTGAAGATCATCTGGCGACCGGTTTGCTCCATCGGCAACAGATCACCGACGGCCCAGGCCCGCGCCTGAGCTTCCAGCTCCGCCATCGCCGCAGCGCCCGCACCCGAAATTGCCTGATATGTGCTCGCGGTGATCCGAAGAATCCGACCGAACTTTCGCAACGGTGCGATCGCCGTGAGCGCGATGATGGTCGAACAGTTCGGATTTGCGATGATCCCGGGCGATCGAAAACCCTCCAGAGTGGATTCGTTCACCCCGGCCACCACCAGCGGGCATGCGGGATCGGATCGAAATGCACTCGAATTGTCGATCGCGACGCAACCGCACTCGACCGCCATCGGCGCCAGCCGCCGACTGACCTCGGAGCCCGCCGCAAAGAACACGACCCCGGATTTCTTAAACGCAGACCGACAAGTGGCATCGTCCGCGGCGGCGACGGACAACGACCCGTCGCCGTAGGGGATGGTGCGGCCGACGCTGCTCGGAGAGGCGAGCAATCGGCATCGTCCGGACGCGATGCCGCGTCCGGCAAGAATCCCAAGCAACTCGAGACCCACCGCTCCGGTGCCACCGACGATGGTAATTTCTTCCATCAATGGAGGGTAACAGGATGCGATTCGGAACCGATACGTGCGAGCCTCGATGACGGATGTCGACGTCGATTCACCCGTCGTCTATTGATGGAATCGCTCAATCCCCGCGGTCGAGTAGTTCCACTCCGGCGGCGATCCACGCCGATTCCGCCGCGGCGGCCCGAGTCGCGTCAACCAGAATCCAATCGGTATCAAAGGTCGAAATCGCGAGTACCGGCACGCCGGCGTCGCGAAGCGGCTCGAGGAGCCCGACCAGAACTCCGACCAACTCGAAATCGAGCGTTCCCGGTATCGACCACGCTCGAAAAGGACCAGCCCGTCGCGCGGCTTCGGTGGAATTCACCAGTGGATCGGACCAGCCCCGCACCACGCTCGTTTCATCGGGCGTGCGAACGACCGCGTCTAGCCCCGAGAGGCCGGCGGCAAGGGCCGGAACCTCGGCTCCCACCGGGAGGCGGAGCACCGCGAACTCACCAGGGCGGCATTTCAGCGAGCGCGACGGAGATGTGCTGGAGCGAGCGGACATGGCGGTCATCATCCACGATCACCTCGAACGAGGCGTGAATCCGGGGATTGAAGGGATGTTGATCCGCGGAAGTCTGCCCGAACGCACCCTCATGATGGCCGATGGAGCCTCCGCGGCCGAAGAACACGGTTGACCCCCACCGGCACGGGTGTAGAATCTGGATTCAGTGGTGCCTCGCACCGCCGATATTGGGGATTAGTGTAACGGTAGCACGACTGATTCTGATTCAGTTAGTCCAAGTTCGAATCTCGGATCCCCAGTTGCAACAGATGAAACCGACCCGGCCATTCGCCGGGTCGGTTTTATTTAGGACATACCGGGCATCGCCGAGGGTGGCGTATCTGCAGGATCGGTTCAGTACAACCGGAACGGAACCCGCTGGATCGAGGAGTAGATGATGCCATCCCCGAACTGCGTCGGGAGGAACTGCACGACAAGATCGGCGCTGTTGAGTTCTAGGCTATTGAGCCCGACCGCCCCGAGGTCGAGTGACAACTGATATCCGGGGCCGATCAGGTTGTTGACTCTCGCCTCGGCCATCATTTCCGGACCGAACGTCCAACTCACCACCGGATCGTTCGCCGAAGGGTTCAATTGATCAAAGCTGCCGGGCGAAAAGAGGCTGCAGACCAACGTGCCATCCGCGAAGCGTGGGATCGGATAGGGGCGAGCAAAGAGATACACACCGACCCCGAGCAGATTGGGAAATCCGTTGCCCGTGGTGTCCATGGGCTGCTGGGACTTTAACACCGAGATTGCATTGATCGGGGACGATTCCAATGCTGGGTCCACCTTGCGAGGCTTCGGCGGAAGCGGACGCCCGGTGGTTGATTCGACCCCGTCGGTCACGCAACCCGAAGTCGCCCCGGCAAGCAGCAAGACGAGTGCAGTTCGAACGAAGTCCTGAGGTTTCTTGAGACGAAAATTCATGTCGACAGATCACATTTCAAGATCGGATCCCGACGGCTCCGGCGCTTCGACGGCGTCGGACTGGGGATCCGGAGTCGCGTCCTTCTTCCGACCCGACTTCGGATCCTGCTTCGGATCCTGCTTCGGATCATCGATGGGTTCGAATGCCTCATTGAGTAGCCCGCCGTTGCCCTTGAGCCCACCATCGCGAATCTGTTCGCGAATCAACTCGGGAAGCGGAAGCTCACCGATCATGGAGTCGGTCCAGGATTCGAGGGTGCCGTCGTCAGGTGACCTGATGACTCGCGGGGTCAGCACGATGATCAGCTCCGTCCGTCGTCGGGTCTCCGTCTCCGATCGGAAGAGGCCACCGATGAAGGGGATGTCACCGAGGAATGGGATCTTCATATCCCGTCGCTCGCTGTTCTCCTCGATCAACCCGCCGATCACTACCGTCTCGCCGTCTTTGACGGTGACCGTGGTGTCTGCCGTTCGCTTGATAATGATCGGGCTGCTGAACGTCTCACTGATAACCGTGGTCTGCTCGCTCAACCGGGAGATCGTCGGGCGGATGTTCATGCGAACGAACCCGTCCGGGTTGATCGTGGGTCGAACCTCTAGAATGATCCCGATTTCCTGAGCCGTGACGGTAGAGGTCTGCGTGCCGGTGTCAAAAGTCGCGATTGAATCGGGGAGCCGGATCTCCTGTCCTACCTGAATGCGACCGTCTTCATTGTTCGCGACGGTGATCGAAGGACTGGAAAGCAGTTGCAGACGACCCTGCGCGTGCATGGCGCTTAGTACGAGACTGAGATCCGTGAAGCCCACCGAAAACGATCCCGTGAGCGGCTGATTAAAGACATCAGGCGAACCGTATCGACCGGTGGTTTTGAGGGGAATCACCCCGACCTTCTCGTTGAGCGTGACGCCGAAATCAGAGTTGTCATCGAGGGTGATCTCGGCCAGCATGACCTGAATGAGAACCTGCGGAGGATCGACATCGAGTTCCTTGATGATCGATTGGACCTGTTCCATGTACCGGGGTGATGCATTCACCAGCACCGCATTGCTCTTGAGATCCCCGACGATCGTGACTTCACGTTCGAGCAGCCGGGCGGCCGAGGGCAGTTGATCGGAGTTGAGCGTCTGCACCAACTTTCGCTGATCCTCGCTGACGAACTCGCTCACCACTCGGGCCACTTCGTCAGCCTGAGCGTTGCGAAGTGTGTAGACGAGGGTCTCTCGTTCATTGGCCGTTTCGGCATCGAGTTCCATGACGACCTCACCGACGAGTTCGAGGTACTTCGGCGTGCCGGAGACGATCAGCGAGTTGGTCCGACTATCCACGGTGATCGACAACGCCTGCCGCTCGTCGGGGACCATTGTCAGGTCGGTGCCGAACATGTTGCCACCGTCCGGGGCACCAGCCCCACCGATTCCTGAGGGCTCCATCACCGCGGCGCCGGCAATATCTTCGCGAGGCTTCAACACGTAGAGATTGCCCTGCTGACGAAGTTGGAAGAGTTCGGTAAGGATCTCCGCCATCGCATCCGCATCAGCGTTCACCAACTTGAAGACCTCAATCCGCTTGGAACCCGTGGAACTGGTGTCGAGATCACTGATCATCCGCTCGATCAATTCCATGGACTCCCGTGGCGCACTGACGATCACGGTGTTGGTACGGATGTCGGGGGTGAGCGAAATCGAATCACGAATCGCACTAGAGACTTCGACGTCCATTCTCGCAGGATCGTCTCCCGGCGTCACTCCATCCATTTGCTGCAGATATCGCATCACGGTGCCAAGCTGGCCGGAGCGGCCTCGGCGGCCACCACCGTTAAGCACGCTCTCGATCAGCGCGACGGTTTCCAGGACATTTGCCGAGGCGAGCGGAAGGTACTTCACTTCGACGACTGCCCCCGGCCGTTCCGAGTCGAGCCGTGACACCAGATTTCGAATGGCCTCGATATCCGCGGGCGCCCCCGAGGCGAGAATGGCATTAAGCCGATCGTCCGCGGTGACCCGAACCACTTCTTCTCCACGCCGCCGATTTTCGGTACTCACATAGAGCTCGTCAACCAGATCGACCAGATCTGACGCCCGATTCCGAGCGACGGTGATGATTTCCACCGACTGCCCACCGATGCGATCATTCTGAGCCTCCATCAACAGTTCGACGAGCTCTCGAACCACGGTCTGGTTCTCGCGGCTGGCCGCAATCACCAACGCGTTGCTTCCTTCAAGGGGTTCGATGGAGACCCGATCGCTCGGAGCCTCTGACTCGCCGAGACTCTGCATCCGATCCCGCATGAGCGATTCAATTCTCGGAGCGATTTCCCGGGCCGATCCGGTCTCCAGCGTGAGGACCTCGATCTCAACCGCGGAGTTCATCGGCGTGTCTGCGAGCCGTTCAACGAGATCCTCAATTGAACGCAGGTCCTCGGTACTCGCGGCAATCAAGAGCGAGTTGGTTCGGGGATCGGTGATGACCAGCGGCTTCTGGCGACGCGCGACGTCTGCGGGCAGATCCGCATAGCGACGATCCATCACCCGAGTGACCGCATCCGCGATTCGATCAAGTCCGCCCCGCACGATCGGGACCACGCGGATATCTGCCACGCTTCCAATCGACTCCACATCGAGATCGCCGGCAAGCCGTTCGATGACTTCAAAGGTGTCATTGCCGGCCGCGATCACCAACGCGTTCGCTCGATCGTCAGCAATAATCACCGCCTTTTCGAGATCCGCCGTTTCTGGCTGGACCTTCCGCATCCGTTCAAGCCGAGCGTCCATCAGCCTCTGCACCATCGGAGCTAATCTCGCGGCACTCGAATTGGCGAGTTTGATGATCCTGATCTCTCGGAAATCGACTGGAATCTCGGTATCCAGACGTTGCAGGAGGTCCTCAAAGAGCTCGAAGCTCCGACCGCTGGTTGAGACTACGATCGAGTTCGTTCGCGGATCTGGGATCGCCTTGATTCGATCTTCAGCGCGAATCACATCCGCTTGAAACTGCTGCTCAAAGAGTTGGCGAATCACGGTGGTGATTCGCTCCGCGGAACCGTGCTGGACCGCATAGACCCGAACCGCCGCACCCGGCGCGGCCGCCTCGATGTCCAACATCGCAACCAACTCCTCGACCATCGCGAGATTCTGGGGGCTCGCCACCACCACCAAGGCGTTCAACTGGGCATCCGCTTTGACCATCAGCCGCGCGAGCGGCACGAAAACGTCGCTTTCAACCGCTCGAGTTCCGCCCGGCCGCATCGCTCGCAAGCGAGCCACCTGATTCTGCATCGGAGTCGCGCCGGGTAGATCCGACTGCCCCTCGATCACTGCGGCCTCGATGAATTCTGCAAGATCCGCCGCATCGGCATATTTCAGTTGAATCAACTTAGGCTCGACCCATCCGGTCCCGATCTCCGAATCGAGTTTCCCCATCATCACTTCAACAAACGCGACCGCTGATTCCTTGCCCGCCGCAATCACGGTATTGGTTCGATCATCGACGGTCAGGACGACCCGTTCAGTCAAGGAGGCGCCCAATGCTCCCGCCGGCATCGCGGGGATATCGAGGCCCGGCAGTACCGCCAGATCGCGGCCCTGCTCAAAGAGTTGCTCGACAATTGCGACGAATCGATCTGCCGCCATGTTCTCAAGGGGAAAAATCTGAACCGTGAGGGCATCGGTGCTCGGAAGCCGATCGAAGAGCGAGACGACCTCGACCAACGCCTTGACGTTACTTGGCGTCGAACTAATCAGAATCGCATTTCCATTTTCATCCGCGGTCACCCGAATCGGCTTGGTGAGATCGAGCGTGATGGGCTCACCACTGCTTCCCACAATGTTGAGCCGTCGAATCTGCTCCTTGACGGCCGCGGCAATGGCGTTGCCATCCGGGCCACCAGCCGGGTCGATCACCTGATCGATGAGGTTCATGACCGCGGTGGCACTCGCTCGCTGCAAGGCCACCACCCGAAGCTCAGACGTCCCCAGTTCCGCACCGGGTTCAGCGTCGATCGCTTTCAGAATTCCAAGGATCGTTTCCTTGTCGATCGGATTCGCGACCACCAGCACCGCATTGCGACCGCTGAGGGTCGAAATCTTGATCGGCTCGACTACCAGACGCGACGTTGAACCGGCGGGCTGCGGCTTGTCGAGCCCGATCTGCTTCACCGCTCGCTGGGCCACCGTGGCCGGAACATTCTGAAGGTCGATCAGGAAGATGCTTTGCCCGGCCGCCGGTGCCAGTCGATCCATCTCCCGCACCGTCTCCGCGATCTCCTCGAAGAACGGGGCGGTTGAAGCGACCACCAACGCGTTCCCAATGGGATCGACTTGAATCGAGAACGGAACCTGAGCCTGCTTGGCCTTCGCGGCGAAGGCGCCGCGAACCGATTCTGCGACCCGCGCTGCCGGCGCGGCATCGAGCCGGAGCACTCGTACTGAAAGACCCTTCGAATCGGCTTCCTGTTGAAGTGCATTCGCAAGGGCTAGGATCTGCGTAAATTCTTCGTCGTCGGCTCGAACGATCACGGCGTTCGCCGGACGATCGCCCACGATGCGGAGCGTTCCTCCGCGATTCTCGCCTTCCGGCAGATAGATCGTCCGGAGTGCTTCCGCGAGCGACTCCGGGTCACCGGCACCGACGGGAATGAGCCGTGGTGCCGGAAGGCGGATGAAATCAGCCACGTCGAGCTGCTGAACAATGTGCTGGATCTTGGCCAGATTCTGGCGGTTCGCAGAAATCACCAGCGAATTAGTCTGCACCTCGGCGCTGGCGCTCACCCATTCCTCGCTCTGCATCAGCACCGGCGCGGCTGCTTCGTTTCGATCCCGGCTGGGTCGCTCGCCTTCCGGCTGACGATTCTCACTCCGACTTGAGTTCTGATTGCGCCGTGCCGCCTCGACCTGCGGACGGAAGGCGTCGTTGATCGCCCGAGAGACGCTCCGCGCATCGGCATAGACCAGCGGAAGTACTGCGAGTTGCAGGGATGCGTCGTACTCTTCGCTGTCCAGCTGCTCGACGAGTGCAAGGATGCCCTTCCACTCCGGCTCTGCCGCGGTTACCACCAGGCTGTTCGTCGCTTCGTCGGCAATGATTCGGACGTTCTGCTTGCCCGGCGTGTCGGCTTCCATCGCGTAAGGGCCGTAGAAGTTCGCGAGCGCCTCTTTGAGTTTCGTGGCGTCGGCGAATTGCAGGGCGACGAAATCGGTGCGACGGGTTCGGGTTCCGGGTGTGTCGAGCTCCGACAGAATGGAATCGATGACTTCGAATTGGTCTGGCGTAGCGCCGACGATGAGTTGATTCTCGAAACGGTTGTAGTCCACCGCCACATCCTGCCACTCAAATCCTCGAGCCAACAGCAAGCGTTCGATGGTGTAGGACACGTCCACGGCCGGGGCGTAGTCAAGAGTGATGATGCGATACTCGATGGGACTTCGCGCGGGTGCCTCTTCGAGCTTCGCAAGGATCGACTCAATCACTGGGAGGCTCGCCTTAGTGGCAGTGACCACGATGGAATTCGATCGGCGGTCGGCGACGATCGTCGCCTGGACCTCAATGGGGGCGGAGCCTGGTTCCGCGCCGTCCATCTCGATCGAGATACCTGTGGTTCGACCATTCTCGTCGAGCCGCAACGTCTCTTGAAGAATACGGGTCGCTTCGGAAGCATCGGCGACGGCGAGGCTATAGGTGCGGATCACGCTCTCAGTGGTGTCGTCGGGAGCGTCCAGACGACTGATCAGCGCCGCGATCTGAGGGTAAATCTGGCTGGGCGCGTTGACCAAGATGGAGTTCGTTCGAGCGTCCGGCGTGATGACCACGCCTTCTCCACCTCGACGGGCGAACTGAGCCCCGACCAACGTCGCCATTTCGACCGCATCGCCGCGTTCGATCGGCACGATCTCGATCGAGCGGGCCCCCGAGAGATCCGGGGCGTCGATCCGTCCGACGAGATCCTTGACCATTCTCACATCGTCCGCGCTTCCGGCCACCAGCATGGCGCCAGAATTCGGGATCTCGGTCACCACCACGGTCGCCGCCTGCCCGGTTGCCCGCGCGCGACTTCTTAGAAACCGATCCACCGCGTTTGCCACGTCTCTCGCATCAGCAAACTCGGTCCGTACGACCTCGATCTTCGATTCGCCGCCCGCCATCATCGTGTCAAGTTCGTTGATGATCGACTTCACGCCGGCTTGCTGAGTTTCACTTCCGACCACGAAGAGCGTGCCAGATCGTTGGTCAGCGAAAATTTTGGTTTCCGACTCGTCAGGCTCGCCCATCCACCATCGCCGATTCTGGGAGCTTTCGACCCCGAGCGCGTCTCGAAGCACACTCTCCATGAGCTCCACGTCGGTGCCAGCCAACTGGTAGTAGCGGACGACCCGCTTTTCGTCATCCGGCGTGGGAACGTCGAGCGAGCTGATCAGATCTTCGACTAGTTCGAAGCGGTCTCCCCGGCCGCTCACGATCAACGCGTTCAATCGTTCGTCGACCTGAATCGCGATCGTCCCGAGGCTGTCGCGAGACTTGTCGCCTCGACGCGACATCCAAGAACGGATGACATTGCCGTCGCTCATGGACAGCGACTGCACGAGCGACTCGACGGTCTGCGACGCGTCTGCGGCACGAGCATGCTTCAAGGCGTAGATCCGATACTCGTATCCCGCGGTCGAGTCCTTCTCGTCAAAGGTGGCGGCAAGCTTGCTGACTTCCTCGAACGTAGGTTCATCACACGCCACCAACAGCGTGGCTCCGCCGGTTCGCCCAGTGATCGCGACCGTCGAGGACTGAGCTCTGCGGCCTCGCCCCGACGAGAAGAGCTGCGCTCGATCGTCGTAGAACTGTTGGATCGCGTCGGCGACTTCGCCCGCATCCGCCCGCTGAAGTTCGAGCGTCTGAACCGGGAATCGGCTCGTCGCCTCGCGATCGATTCTCCCCAGAACGTCCTTCATCTCCGAAAGGGTTGGGCCGTCCGCCCTCACCAGCAGAATTCCGGACTCGTCGTCGGGAAGGACCAGCGTGGTGGATCGCAACCGTTCATCGTTTCCGATCACCGCCTGGTCGAGGATCCGTGCTGCGGTGCTCGGCTGCGCCGAGACCAGCTCGATGACGGTGAGCGGATTCCGTTCGCTTCCGTCCTCGACGTCGAGTTGCTTGAGCAGGCTCTCGACCTCGGCAAGTTCTTCCGTGCTCGCCGTCACGATCAGTTGGTTGCTCCGAGTGTCAACCGCGAAATCAGGTTCCGCGGCTTTCGACGAACCACTTCGGCGGATGTTTCTGAACCGAGTCTGGAAGATCTGCCGGAGGGTCTTCTGGAGTTCGGCAGCACGTGCATACCGAAGCTCGAACAGCCGGAGCGTGGTCCGATCACCCTTGGGCGACTGGGTCGCGAGCTCGATGTATCGGTCGACAAACGGAATCGCCGCCTCTGGTGCCATCACCACGAGCGCATTCGCTTCTGAATCCGCCACGGCCGTCACCTGCGTCGGATCGAACTGCGCCTGGACCGTCCGGCCGTCTGCATCCAGGGTGATCGCCAGTTCGTTGAACCGTCCCTTTCCAGGCCGGAGCAATAACGCGTTGAGACCGCTGGCCGCTCGATCAGCGCTCATGTCGGTCAACCGGTAGACCCGGACCACCACTCGCGCCGCCTCGGCGGGTCGGGCCACCGACGCGATAAGATCCGCGATGAGCGAAAAGTCGTCCTCGCGACAGGCGATCACCAGAGAATTCGAGGTCAGATCCGGAACCACTGCGGTCCGCCGGCTGAGATCCCCGGGTTTTCCACCCGCGGGAACCAGTTGGCGAAGAGTCGCCGACACGACATTCGCAACGTTGCGGACATCCACGTTCGCGGGAAGCGGGACCGTTCTGATCACGCTTCCTTCACCGGGAAGCGAATCCTCAACCTCGGCGGCAAGCCCCTGGACCTGATCCAGCTCTCGCGGCGAACCGAGAATGATGAGCGAGTTGGTCGCCGGGTCGATCGCGATGATCACTTCGGCTTCGTCCTGGACCACAGCCGCCGGTTCCGTGTCTTGAGCCGCCACGGGAATTGCGGAGAGCGAGACCGCAAGCACTGCCGAACGCGCGAAGCCGAGTAGGCCTACCGGACCGGGGGTGGTCGCTCGGGAGATCTTGCCTCCGACCTTTTTCTGAGGCTTGGTTCGTTTCAGAAGCTCGTCGATGGGAACGATTCGCACCCGATCGTCGTCCTCGCGATCGAGCATTCGCTCGATCATCCGGGCGATATCTTCCGCCGAACCTCGGCTGGGGTCAATCGGAATAGTCCTCAACTCACGTGCGACGTTCAGCGAAGCGTCATCAATACTGTTCACGATCGACTCAATTTCTGCGAACTGCCCGGGGGTCGCCCGGACCAGGAGGGTGTTGCTTGAGGCATTGACTCGGATCGCCGGCGCGGCTTGTCCGTCATCGTCTTCGGCGAAGAGTTCGTCGAGCGTCGTGGCGAGTTCGCGTGCATCGGCGTTCCTAATCTCGAGTACCCGGATCGAACGCCCCCCATTACTGCCCGCGGGTACGTCGAGTTGCGAGACCAGCTGCTCGGCGGCGTTCAAGACGGCACTGGGCCCGGTGACCACCACCGCATTGAGCCGGTCGTCCGCAAGTACACGGATCGGCGCCTCGTCGGGAACCTGCCCCCGGACTTTGGCCATCATGAGTTCTGCCCGCATCCATCCGGGGAGGTCCTTGGGATCGATGATTGACTGTTCTGCAAGCATCCGTTCCACGAGCGGCGCGATCCGCGAAGCCGAGGCGTGCTTGAGAAAGACGGTCCGAACCTGAATGCCACTCCCCGAGGTCTCCATGACCGACAATTGCGTGGCCACAATCTCTTGCAATCTGGGCGATGCGGTCACCACGATCGCATCGGATCGACCGGCGGACGCGACCACTGGCTTGGGCTCTCCCGGCCTGATCATGGCCGCCGCATCGAGGGCCGTCTGCAGGGCAGACGCCATGCCTTCGGCGCCTGCCGCGGGAACCGGATACACCCGAACTTCGACCACCCCGCCAGCGGAGTTCTGATCGAGTTGCTTGGCGAGGGTGGCCGCAATCGATTGCAGGACAGCCGGAGCAGACACCAGAATTCGGTTCCCCGAAACATCGGCGGTCACGCTTGGCTCGGCCATGAGCACCCCAGTCCGCATGGCGTCGCGAAGTGACTCCGGCCATCGACTGCGATCCCGAAGGATCGGCCCAATGGTCGCGGCGACCGCGGCCGCCTCTGCATTCACCAAGGTGATCACCCCAAAGTCGATGGCGGGCAGCGTCGGCACGTTCAAGTCCCACTGCTTCAGCAACACCATCGCCCGATCTGTTTCTTCGCGGGTCCCCACCACCAGGATCGCGCCGCTTTCGGGTTCAAGCATCAGTTCAAGACTTGATCGTGTTCCACCGGGTCGGGTCTGATCGAGGACGTCTTGTGCCGTACCGATCATCCGCGCCGCAATCGCGTTTCGCGGTGTAAAAGTGGCATATACCCGTTCGGCGTCGACATTCGGCCGGTCGAGTTTCTCGATCAGGGTTCCTGCGAGACTGACCGCCTGCTGCGGACCGCTGACGATCAAGCTGTTGGTGCGTTCGTCCGCTTCGACTCGTACCGTCGGCGAGAGATCGACCATCCCGCGACTCCGACGAATCCGTTCCATGAGAATCCGAGGATCACTGCCCTGTTGATCGTCGAGGAGCTTCTGCACGATCGGAGCGATCTGAATTGCTTCGGCGTGCGACAGCTCGAAAGTCCGAGCATCCATGGCGTCGGTCGCAGGACGTGAATCAAGCGGCTCGATGAGCATTTCGATCTCTTCGATTTCTTCCGGAATCCCCACCAGGAGCAAGGCATTCGATCCCGGGGCAGGCACGATCTTGACCGCCATGACATCTCCCGTGACCGGGCTGGTCATGCTTGGAATCGCTTGCTGCAGTGCGGACGCAACCACCGCCGCATCTGCAAACATCAAAGAACGCACCCGGACCGTCGGATCACCGATGGCCGAGGCAGAGGCATCAAGCGTTCGAATGAGCTCTTCCGCGACCGGCATGACCGAGTCTGGAGCCGAGATGATGATCGTATTGGTCTTCCGATCCGCCGTCACGGTGAGCAGCCGCTCAATTTCGCGATCACCCCCGGGGGCGTACTCGATCAATCTCGCGACCAGAATCTCGCGAAGCATGGGAGCGAGTGATTCCGCGCGGGCCTGCGTGAGCCGGAACGTCCGCAGACTGGTGGTCGGAACGACCGGCCCGGACTCCAGCGATTCGATCACCTTGGAGACCCTTGCGAAGATTTCGGTTGGACCTGAAACCAGCAGCGTGTCGCTGACGGAATCCACGGTGATCGAGATCGAACTCGGGATCCCTTGCCCGCCTCCACCAAGATGGCCCTCGTCAGCGAGTTCCCGCAGCGTCTGAGCCGCGGCTTCCAACTCAAGACTGGGGAGTTTCCAAGTGCGGATCTCCGTTTCCTCGATGATTTGCGTCTGGTCGAGTTGCTGGACCAGCTTCTCGAATCCGGCCATTCGCTGAATGGGAGCATCGACGATCAACGCATTCATCTGTGGGTTTGCCCGAACCACGACTTCGCGGGGCTGCTGGAGATCTGCCCGAGGTCGACCTCGACTGTCCCGCGGCATCGGTGGCTCGGGGTACATCTGGTCAATCGTCTTCGCCAGATCTTCCGCCCGTGCGACCCGCAAGGGGAAAATTCGGATCTCCCGACCTTCGGCATCGAGCCGGTCCGCATCATTAAGGTCAGACACGATCGTTCGAATCTCTTCGAGCAGGTCCGGATGGGCCGCCACGATCAGCGCGTTGGTCGCCGAATCAGCGCTAATCCGCACTGGCTTTGCCGCCTTCTCCTCATTCGATCGACGGTCGTAGGTTTGGCCGAGGGCCAAGGCCAGGTTACCCGCGTCTGCGGTCCGAACCTGAAGAATTCGAATGGGTGGAAGGGCTTCGTCCGCGGTGTCGATGGTGTCCACGATCTGGCGGATGATCTCGTGCTCGCGAGGTTCGGCGGCGACCAGGATCGCATTCACCTGGGGAAGCGCCTCGATGACTGGGGGTGGGCCTCCGAGCGTCGCGACTGCGAGTTCGTTCCCGAGCAACTCCGTCAGCATCTCGACGACCTCGGTCGAATCGCTGTGCTGGAGAGAGAGAAGACGGATGTCCGGCGGCCGCGCCTGCGTCGATTCGAGTTGCGCGACCACCTGACTGAATCGATTCAGCGATTCGTCTTCGCCGACGGCAAGGATCGTCCCGTTGACCGCGTCAACCTCGACTTCCACCGCGGTGAAGTCCGGGTTGCCGGCGGTCTGTTCTTCAAAGAGCCGGGTCGCCCGGGCGGCAATCTCGGTGGCATCTCCGGCCGTGATCTCGATTACCCGCAGGGCTCGAATGACCGGGACGGCTTCCAGATCCGCAAGGATCTCCTCGATCTTCCCAAACGTGAAATCATCGCCAGCCACGATCAGAGTTCGACTTCGAGGTTCGAACTGAACGGTGACCTCCACCGCCTTTTCGCCATTCGCGCCGGGGCGGCTAAGCACGCCCTGCTGGGCGAGCTTCTGGAGTGTGCTGGCGATCTGCGATCCTTCTCCGCGGACGATGTTCCAGGTCTTCAATGATGCCTGCGGAGGCAGTTCGATGCGATCGAGCTGCATCACCAGTTCCTCGAAGCTGGCCTTGCGCCCGCTCGGCGCCTCAATGATCAGCGTATTGGTCCCACCATCGGCACTCACAAAGACCTCTCGTGGCTGGCGGAGGTGCGGAAGCGGACGGCCGCGGGTATCCAGGGGCATCGGCGGCTCGGGATAGAGCGTGCCGAGCGCCTTCGCCAGATCTACGGCTCGAGCGAGCCGCAACGGGAAGATCATGGTCTCCCGTTCCGCTTCGGTCTCGGTGCTTTGATTCAACGACTCGACGAAGTCCTTCATCTCGCCGAAGACCGCTTCGTGCGCCGTGACGACCAGGGTGTTGGTCGCTGCATCGGCTTCAACCCGAACCGGCTGCTCCCGACGGACGTCGTTGGGCCGGGCGTCGTACCTGGAGGTGAGCAGCCTTGCGATCTGCGTGGCGTCACTTCCTTCAAGTTGGAGCATCCGGAGCGGCGGCATATCCGTCGGCTCGAAGACGTCGAGGTCGCGAACGAACGCCTCGATGGACTTCACTTGGGCGCTGTCGCCCCGGACCCAGAGGCTATTGGTCGGCGTGATGACCTCGATGGTGGGCGGCGTGATCATTCGACCATCACCGACCTCAACCGTCGCTTCGATCATGCTGCGAAGCGGCACCAGAATATCCGAAGCCTTGGCCTGCCGAATTGCGATCATCCGACTCACCGGCGTCGGCGGGAGTAGTCGCCTTGCTTCGGACAGGGAACGTTCGAAAGCTTGCACCGATTTCGTCGATCCCATCACTTCGAATACGCCCGCGGCTACATCGACAGAGACATCTGGCTTTGGCAGGTCGCCCGCGGCGAGAAGGCTCGCTTGTCGATCAAACGCCGCCATCGTCCGTTCCAATAGAACGGTGGCGTCACTGGTACCAAGGGGAATCACGCGATACGTCACGTCTCCGGGCTGCGGACGATCCAAAGTCGCCAACAGGGTGTCGATGGTCGCGAACTGATCGGGCGACGCGGTGACGACGAGAAGACCCAATGCATCGATCGCCTCAAAAGTGGGCGGCGTGAATGGGCTTCCGTCACGGGGCTTCAGCATGGACCGCGAGAGCGTCGACATCGAATTCACCAAACGGCTCGGCTCGGTTGACGTCACGGTGAACTGACGCACCATCGTTTTAGCTTCGACTGTCGCTTCAGCTGCGGCCAGCGATTGCTCGAAGACATCGAGGGCCGCCTTCGAGCCTTCGATCACCAGCCGACGCGAAGGCGAATCGAAATCTGATTCAACGTCCATCGAAGACTGCCCAGTGGTTGCGGCTTCAAACATCCGCGTCGCCCGAGCCACCGCGATGGCGGGGTCGGCTGCATTGACCATGAGGTAACGGACCTGCCGATCGACGCGACCAGGCTGATCGATGAGTGCGATGGTCTTTCGAACGGAATCGAGGTCCCCCGCCGGGCCTGCCGCGACCAGGCTTTGGCCATCGGGGCCAGGCACCAACTTGATTACCGCCGCCTGCCGGGGTGTAAAGACTGCTTTACAAGCTTGAATCGCTGATTCTGGCGACGCGTGATTGAGCGAAAGTAAGACGACGGTCGCCGCGCCGGGGTCATTGGTCGCCCCACTCCGCTCAAGGTCGGCGAGGAATCTGGCCGCCTGCTCGACCAATGCCGCATCTGCGGAAATGGCCAAGCGATTCGTTTCTTCGAGCTCGACGTAGGTCGGCTGCTGTTCCTTGGGGAGGCCCCCAAAGAGCACCTCGAGCTTGGACCGAGCGTCGGCGGCGGTGATTTGCTCGAGCTGGATGGTCCGCATCGACATCATCGAACTGATCTTCTCGGAGTCGAGAAGGTCGATGGCGCCGCGAAGCCGTTCAAGCCGTCGCGGCGTACCTCTCGCGATGATCGAATTTGTTCGATCGTCGGCGGTGATTCGAAAGCCTGTGGGCATCACGTCTTCTTCGACCTGGACCTTTGTCTTGCCCCGAGTCACGGTCTTGACCACTCGCTCGCTCATCAATTTCAGGAGCGTCGGGAGTAGTTCGGTCGCACTGGCGTACTCGAGCGAGATCTGCTCGACCACGTTCTCCATGTCTTCACGATCAAGTTCGTCAATGATGAGCTGAATGCGACGGACGTTGGCTGCCGTCTCGACGAGGAGTAGCGAGTTCTGCTCGGGCAGCGCCACGACCATCCCGTATTCGGCCACCATTTCTTTCAACTGCTCGGAGACATTCACGGCCGTGGCATTGACCAGCGGCACGATCAGGGTCACCAGCGTGTCGGCCGTGATGTCGTCAGGAAGGTCACCGACGAAAGTCGGAATGTTCTCTTTCTTGATCTGCGAGAGTTCTTCCAGAACCAGCCGGCCATCTTCGTCACGGAGCACGAGTCCGCGGGTCTGCAGAAGCAGGTTCAGCGTCTCAAGCGCTTTGGGAAGCGGATACGGCGCCGGGTTGATGTAATCGACCGTTCCATCCGGTACGTCCGCATCTCGAACGATGGGGAGGCCGGTGACCCGGGAGAAGTAATCAAGCACCTGATCCCATGTCTGGTTCTTAAAATTGAACCTGACCTGAGGCACACCTTGCTCATCAAGAACCGGGCGGGGCGGTTCGCCGTCCTCCTGCGAATACGCCGCGGGCGTACTTGCGAAGAGGCCGATCGAGGCCGTTACCAACATGGTCCACCGAGCACACATTCGGATCGTCTTCATATTCTGGCTCCAGCGGATCTGGACCCCGGTCTCCGACCGGTTCATGAGCATCCATATCCGTCGTTCCGTACCGCCGAAGCGGGCATCCACCCCAACCCAAGACCTGGGACTCCTTCCCAGGCGATCGGGGCGTCACAACAAGAAATCTCTATCTACCCAAGATATAGCGGTTATGGTACCCACCGACCACCATCCATCGTGGTTCTAACCTCAAAAATCGTCCGTTCTTAACTCAGGAACCCTGTTTTCAGGGAAGCGGACGATCCAGAGTCGAACCGACCAGCACTCTGAAGGTTTCGTCCCCAACTCGAAAGCTGGCGATGTCACCGATCGCGGATTCCAGTTGTAGGACGATCTTCCGGCCGATTCGTCTCTCTTCGGCCAACCGCAATTCAATGGTCTTCCCGCTCTTGATCTGCCGGAGCCAGGCTTCGGTGCCATCCGGGCCTTCCATGATGCCAGTGAGCAACCAGCCCGACCGAGGATCGACGGTGACCACGGGTACCACCGGAGTGACGGTGGGAGGTTCGGGAATCACTGGTACCTCAGGAAGCGAGAAAGGATTGGCGGCCACGAGAGACTCGTACCGTGCTTGAGGCCGACGCGACGAAGGCGGACGTTGATCCAATTCGCCGTCACCGGCGAGGCCGGGAATGAACAGCGTCGCGACTCTCACGGCGACCGCGATTGATCGCCCCTCTCGATCAGGATCGAGTCGCACCTGCTCGATCCGCTTCAACCATGGTGCGGCATCCAGCTCATGCAGGAATCGAACCACGGCTTCAATCGAGCCGACTCCGTTGACGTTCGCACGCACCAGCACAAAATCTGGCTCGTCGCGAAAAGCTCGTTCGTTCCCCGATCTTGAAAACTCGCGAGCCGCCGGGGTCGCGACCACCGCGGCCCCGACCGTCGACACGCTGGCCCCGCGAACGCCGACTGATTCGGCGAGTATCGCCAAGCGTCGTCGCAGATCACTGTCGACGGATTCCAACTGTGAACCAAGCGAGCGATCAATCACCATCGCGAGCCGCCGGTCTAACGCTGGCCGCTCCTTCCGTTCACCTCGAACGGTCAAGAGAACATTTCGATAGAGATCGATCTTTCGAACCACCTCGGCGCGATCCCCGCCGAGACTGCCGGAACCAACCCCCCAACCAAGAATGCCGCCGCCTGCCAGCACCCCAATCACCGTGGAGCTGAACACCAATCTTCGCTGCCGCCGATTCACGCGCCACCTCCCGACTGAGCGTTGGATTCGGCGTCGGACTGAGATCCGGATTCCGATTCGACAGGACCAGGATCAACCACCTTCGTCCGCATCGAGAACCCGAAGGGATAGGGAAGCCGTCGTCCACCCTCGGCGTCGGCTCCGGTTGTCCGCAACACATACCGATCATCTGTCACCAACACGTCTCGAACCTCGGCGGCGGCATCGCGGCTCTGGGATTCGCCCTCGACAATGATTCGGACGTTCGGATCCACCACGAATTTTTTCTCTGAGGTGAACGCCACACGCTCGTCTTCTAAGAACCCTCCGAATTCATCGAGAACCGTCCCGCCCCTTTCAATGCCCGGCGCAGCGACGACCAAGAGATGCTCCAGCCAGGCGGGTCGAACCGATGTCCAAGCGTCGAGGTGATCGGCGCGAAGGACATCTCGCTTGAAGCGAAGGTGCTCGTCCTTGCCAACCCTTGCCTTGCTCAGAAGGTCGGCCGACTCCGAACGAAGCGCGTTGAGCTGCGACTGGCCGATCGTCCAACCGATGCCCGCCACCACCAGCGCGAGCCCCGCGATCCCCAGCGTCTTCTGCCGAAACTTCGCGGCGCGATCCGGCGTCCGCCGCGGGGCCGCCAGATCGACCTGCCGATCGATCGCCGTTGGGAGCAGAAGCCCGACCAGCGGCCACACCCCGCGCATGTCTACATCGGTCTGCACCCGCCGGTCGCCGATGAACCGCTGCGTCGTGAGCCCGGTGGCCTCGGAAATCCGCCCAATGGAATCTGCGATCTGCTCACCACCAAGAACCAAGAGCATCGGAGATTCGATGTCGCCCGCGGAAACGCGATAACTCAACCAACTTCGTCGGATCTCTGGAACCAGTTCGTCCGCGGTAGGCGGTCCGCCATCGACGGCGTCCAAGGCAACGCCTCGCGACCACTTGAGAATTCCATGCTCGACCAAACCAAGTTCGAGACCTTCCCCGGTCACATCAAGAAACAAGGTTGGATCCACCGGATCGGCCAGGCGCATCGCACCATGGCAACGAGGAGCGATGCGGGCGACCTTCAGGCCAGCAGCATCGGCAATCGCGTGAATTCGTTCTATTTCCCGCCGCGGCACTGCCACCGCCTCGACCACAAAGCCGCCTGCGGACCGCTCGATGATCGAGAAATCGATCACCGCATCTCCTGCATCGATCGGCAATTCTCGCTCGACCGCGATTTGAACCATGTCCGGAAGCTCGTCCGGATCATCGGTGGGAAGTTCGAGCCGCTTAAAACTCGTGATCGATCGGTCGAGCGCGAAGACCGCCGGGCCGACTCCCAGACCAGCGCGTTCCATGGCCGCACCGAGCGCCGCGCCGATCGCCGCCGCGTCATCAGACGCCACGGTGTCGGGAATCGCTTCGAAGACCGTCGCCGCCAGCGAGGTTCGACGCCCCGGACGAATCTTCGCCGCGCGGAGGGCGCGGTGTCCGACATCGACGGCGAGTTGAATCTTGCGAGCCATACGTCACACCTCTCTTGGCCCGCCCAAGCGACGGGAACCTGAATCGATCCTACCGACCTTCGGTGGCCGAACGCCATCGCCCACCCGGACCCCGGTCTCTGGAGACTCCGCCAGATCCAACCGGCTCCCCATCGCTTCCACGCCGCTCCGCGTCCCCCGCGTCAGGGGCGAAGAGCGATTTCTCGGGGTCGAAGAGAACCGAATCTTCAAACGGCGACGCCATCTCGCCGAAAAGGGATCCCTCCTCAAACAGCGGTGGTCCCGTCTCGAAAATCGATGGCGGTTCATCCAACGATGACGACCCAAACAGCGAGCCTTCCGCACCGAGTCCTGAACTTCCATCACCCGGGGAAAACCCATTGGCATCGTCCGCAGGCTGGAATTCCGATTCGCCGGATCGGACCGCCAAGAGTTTCGCCACAAGCTCCAGCATCGTGACATCCCGTAATTCAACCACCCGAGGCGGAACCGATCCACAATCGAAGACCACTTCCCAGACGGTGGGGTGCTCCAGCGATTCACCCACGTCGCCGTCTCGAACGAGCCCGACTGCAAGCGTCACTCTCCAGATCAGAGACCGGGTGGTGATCCGAGGCGCGATTTCGTCCCATTCCTTTGCCTCAACCAGCCCCTCAACGACCGGCCAGAGCCGATCGAATCGGCGATTGGCCGTGACCGATTCTCGTCTCGCCACGATCGCCGCGGCCAGGTCAGGCCCGATACCGCGAATCCCCAAGAGCGCGGGCGTGCTGGCGGTGTTGATATCAAGCAGTCCATTCCGCCAACCGCTCGAGGAATCCGTGACGGAGTCATACGCCACCCCGAGATCACCGAGCCCCAATGACTGGACCGATCGAAGTCGCGACAGTAAGCCATTGCCCTCTGGGCCAGAGGTCCGCGGCCCGGCCTCGCGCTCTGCACCGACAGAATCAATGGAGCCGTCGTTGATGCCTTCGGAATCCTCCGGGGCATCTCCGTCGGACGGCGAATCTGATTGGAGAAACTTCTCCAGCAGCGCCGCCGTATCTCGATCTTCAATCGCTAACGACTCGACGTCTTCGTAAGCGGCGCTCCCGTCCACCAGCCGCGGCGAACCATCGCGGCGAAGGTCCGGCTCGAATGCATTCACGGTGAGAAGATCGGCCAGCCCACGAACCTCGGCCCCCAGATCCGCATCGAGCCTGGCCCGTATTCGATCGCCAGTTTTTCCCTCGTCAGAATCGACTCGCGAAAGAATCGAAATCTCATCCAGTGGGCCATGCATTCGACTCGGGCTGAACGAAACGTCTCCAACCAATGAGAGGAGATCGAGCACAGAATCGAATCGACCGCCGGGCCTCGCGGTCCGCGCCGCAATCACCGTTCTTGCTTCTTCGATATTCAGGTACCCGGTATCCGCCAGCGATTCCGCGTCGACAAGATTGAGGTCGAGCCGCCCTGCCTCCGCCACCAAAGTTGTCCCACCTGGCCCCGTCGGAAGGATGCGAGCGATGGCAACGCCCACTCCTATTCCGTCGTCCAATTCGAAGAGCTCGATGGTCTCGGGTAATCGAGGGATCTCGCCGCGCAACATCAGAGCCCGCGCTCGGGACAGCTCTACGGCCACCGCCCGGATGGCGCTCCGGCCAAGTAATCGTGACTGTTCGAGATCCGCCGCCGCACCGAGTACCGCGACCTCCGAACGCACCAAGTGAATCACCCCCAGGGCCAGCAGCATGATCCCCATGCCGACCAGCAAGACGGCGGCGAGGGCCACGCCTCGGGGGCTTCGGTCCTTCGGTTGTGATTGAAATTTTCGAATCATCGTTGGACCTCCCCATCGCCACGAGCAGCCGTGGCCGGGACGGCATCGATAATCGCCACCATTCGAACATGATCCGGACGGGGCATCGGATCCTCCGCGGTGAGGAAGGTCATCGCTCCGGAGAAGGGATCACTCGCGTCACTGCCGAATTCTCCCTCGATGGCATCGGTTGACGCGGTCCCCTCCATCGCAAGGCCGAGTTCACCCTCGAGGTCCCGATCCGCATCTGGAATCCACTCCGGCCATAAACCTTCCGGCCAGGGAGTCGTCCAGATCGCGCATTCGATCGCGACCGGAAGCCCCGCGGCACTGCTATTCCAAGAGTCTGTCCAGTTGTTGCCATCGTGATACCGAAAGCGAATGGCGAAGACGTCCGGCACCAGACGGGACCAATCCCCGCCGTCGCCATCTCGCACCGCGAAGCCGCCATCTTGAAATTCGAAGTTCAACGCGTGCTTGTCGAAGAGCGGTGAAATCCTGCCTTCTCCGCGATTCAATCTGCTGGTTGCCACGCCGCTTCGCGTGATCTGGAGCGACGTGGCATCACCAACCACCCCCGCGTCACCAGCCCCGTCGGTCGCCACCACCGTATCCGCCGCGCGGGCGAGAAGTTCCAGAGCCGATGTGGCACCTTCCACGACCGAGGTGTCCTGCTCGATTCGACGGCGCGCATCAACCAGATCGTCAAAGACCCGCGTCATCACAAAGAGCAAAGTCACCACCATCGAGAGCGCGAGGAGCGTCTCGAGCAGCGTGAAGGCAGAGGCACTTCGTGTTTGGGAGCGTATTGGGCGACGAAAGGTCATCGAGAATCCTCCGCCTCTTCCGGCGTTCCGGAAGCCGCGTCAGACGCGACGCCAGAATTCCCATCCGGAACCAGGGCTACCAGCCGGGCGAGCTGACGTTCATCGAGTGCCGACGATGAGATTGCGTCGATCTCAAAGACCGAGACCACGACGCGAACCAGACCAGCGAAACCCGAAGGCTCTGCTTCCATCTCGATACGGAAAGGAGACGGGAGTTCATCGAACTCTTCGGCTTCGATATCCGGATCGTCGTCCGAGCCGTAGGGTGAGATGAGCCCCGCTTCGACCGCCGCAATGCGACTCGAGGCCAGATCGACGGCCGCGATTCGAAGTTTGGCTCGCTCCGCAGCCAAGATGCCGTCGCGAACCGCACCCAATGCAAAGGTCGCGACCCCGACGAAGATCGCGATCGCGATCAACGTCTCAAGCAGCAGGCCACCACGACGCCGGGATCGTACAATCGCCGCGTTCCAGCTCACGACGAATCCTCCGGCGATTCGAACCCGCCGTCCAAGCGAAATTCATCTTCAAAATCCTCGTCGACGTCGACGTTCTCATCCTCGAAGGACGCTTCGGATGATGGAAGGACGAATGGCAAGAAGGTCGACCGGCCAGTCCACGGATCAATTTCCCACGATCGCAGTCGCCCGGGCGATGCGAGTACCGCTGGCGTCACCGTGACCACTGATCCGTCCGGAAACACGACGGCAAACCGAGAAAGACCCGGCCAGGGTTGTTCGATTCCGAGATCCGGCGAAATTGATGAGGGCGACAATTTCGAGGCGGTGGAGGAATCGGCGAACTGAAACGATTCACGGCCAAGCTCGGCTTCCGGCGGTGGTCTCAAGGATGCAATCTCTGGTAGCGATCGTCGCGCCCATCGTGACGCCACTCGCCGGTCCGGGTCCACATCGTCGGGTCCAACCTCAACTTCCGAGGCGAACTCCGCGTCGCGGCCTTCGGCAACACCGAACAGCCCAGACCCCGAGGAGGCCGCATCGAGCCGGCGGACTTCTACCTCACGGCCTTCGGCGTTGATCATGACTTCGACGGGCGTGCCAGTTCGCCGAGCCTCAACCCGAGCAAACTGAATGAGCATTCCAAGTTGATCTTCGGCAAGGACGACCTCTCGCCGCTCGATTTCCGCGAGCGTGAGGGGGATCAGGATGCCACCGACCGCAATCAGAATTCCGAGTGCGACCAGCAGTTCAAGGATGGTGAACCCGCGAGATACAGGAATGACGCCTGGTTCAGGAGCCACTCGGCGAGAAGTCGCTGAAGTCATCCATGGGCTCGCCATCCGCACCGACTCGGCCGTCATTGCTGGAAATGTCGTCATCGGTACCTTCTTCCTTGTCAGGCCCGATCGAGACGATGTCATACGCGACACCTTCGACCTCGGAAGGATTTCGGTAGATCCACTCGCTTCCCCAGACATCGTTGGGGTTTCCTTCCTTGAGGTAGGGACCACCCCACTTCGAGGAATCGTCCTCGTCCTCAAGTTCCTCACCGTTCCAGAGAACAACCAAGCCCTCCTCTTCGGAAGGATAGCGCTTCATCTCGACTTTGAATTGCTCAAGGGCCCGATTAAAGGCTTGAATCTGCGCGAGCGAGAGCGACTTGTCCGCCTTCTCGCTGGCCCCAACCACGTTCACCAGCACCAACCCGCCGATGGCGAGGATGATCCCGATGACAATGAGTAATTCGATGATCGTGAAGCCACCACGGCGAGCGGGGCGAAGGCGACGAGTCTGATGAAGCATGCGTGAATCCTTATCTTCTGTCGGATCGAGGCCAAGACCTCCCACCGACGCTGAACGACTTCTTCGGATGAACGGTTCCTTCCGCTCACCGGGCCCGTCTAGAGAAGGCCGTTGGGAAGTCTACCGCCCTTGCCCAAAAGAGTTTCGATCCCCCTTTGAGGATCTTCTCTACGAATCCCAATTCCTTCGCCTCGGAGGCCTCGCACCGACGCCAATTCAGTCGATCTGGGAACTCAGGGACATCATCGGCACCACCAAGGCCATGAAGATGAACATCACGGCTCCGGCCAGGAGCAGGAGCATTGCCGGTTCCATCAACTTCAGCATGGTGTCGAGGAGGCGATCGGTCTTCCGTTCCGCATTTCTCGCGATCCCGACCAGCACCACCGCCAGATTATTCGCACTCTCCCCCACCGAAATCATCTCGACGACCTCTTCACCGAAGAGCCCGCTCTGTTCCAAGGGCTTGGCGAGGGATTCTCCACCACCGACCGCATCCGCGGCAGAATCGATTGCCTCGACCAAGAGGGGGTTGCCTGCCGCCTCCCGGCTGATCCTCATCGACGCCAGCAACGGAATTCCGTTGGCCAGCAACGTGCCAAGCATCCTCGTGAATCGGGCCACTGCCATGGTTCGAGTCAGCTCACCAACGATCGGAACCTTGAGCTGCCAGATCGCAACGCGACGGCGAACCCCCGACCGGTCACGAACCACGATCCAGCCGACGACCGCGCCGATGATCATGACCATTATCAACGGCCACCATCCCGTGATCAAATCAGACATGCCAAGCAGTAATCGCGTCGCGACGGGAAGTTCCATGTCATCAAAGAAGTCTTGGAACTTGGGGACAAAGAACACCAAAGCCGACACCACCACACCCATTCCCACCAGAAGCAGGATCACCGGGTAAATCAGATTCCCAATCACCGTCGCTCTTCGTTCCGACTGATGCTCCAGAAAAACGGAGAGTTCCGCGAGGACTTCCTCAAGAAACCCGCCCCGTTCCCCAGCCTGCACCATCGCAATGTGAATCTCGGGAAAACCGCCCACCGCCCGCATGGAGTCGGCCAAACGCTCGCCCTCGGCGACACGCTCTGCAATCCCATTGACCGCCGCCGATTGCCGGGGATCACTCTTACTCCGACCAACCAACGCGAGTGAACGAAGGAGCGGCACGCCGGCTTTGAGAAGATCCGAGAGTTGCCCATAGGCCGCCGCCAGACGTCGATCAGAGAGTCGCTTCCGACGTTGGCGCCCAGAGACGACGCTCTCGCGAACCGAGATGGGCGAGAGCCCCCTCGATTGCAGTTCGGACACGATCGCCGCACGGCTCGCGCCTTCCTGGCGGCCGGCGATCCGACGCCCCGTTTCATCTCGTGCCTGATATGCGAACACCGCCATGACCACCACTCTATCGAGCGGTCATGACGGGTCGTCGGGAAGGCCGAAAAAATGGACGATTCATCGTCGCCGACGACGAATCAACCCCGCGGCGGCGGCCAGGACGGAAAGCATCGCCGGGCCAGGAACGACCGTGGAACCCGCCGTCTCGTAGCCAAATGAGATGCTGACCCACTCTGCAGTTGGCGCGACTTCATTGATTCGAAGCTGGAATCCGGACAGATCGTAAGACGGCAGGGTGATACCTCCGACATCGATGGGCGTCGGATCCATCTTGATCCCCGTGAGAACGGACCACGTCGGACCACCGTTGTCAGTCGGATCGCCGCCGTCACCGGGATCGCCGCCGTCGCCGGGATCGCCGCCATCGCCGGGATCGCCGCCATCGCCGGGATCGCCACCATCGCCGGGATCGCCACCATCGCCGGGATCGCCACCATCGCCG
>Ga0222662_1000073_pt1 | contig 94060 bp, 95 predicted proteins | sample AntAcemetagen600_FD_179821 | JGI IMG/M metagenome (GOLD analysis project Ga0222662, IMG submission 179821) | Saline water microbial communities from Ace Lake, Antarctica - #600 | ecosystem: Environmental > Aquatic > Non-marine Saline and Alkaline > Saline | place: Antarctica: Ace Lake... | reverse complement strand
CTCCAGACGGGCCCGATCGGCGGAACTGACGGTGAAGCTGATCCCGGTACGCATGCGCAAGACTCGCATGCCACCGAACCAGCGGGAATCCCCAACGGGATTCCAGTGTTAGATTTTATCCACTAGCATCCTGGAGGCGGCTCCGGCGGCGCGCTGGGCGGGTTCACGACCGCAAGGTCAACCGCCGCGAAGGTGGCAGGACACCCAATGTCCCTGCGGCCCTTCCTTGAGCGGCGGCGATTCGGTGCTGCACAACGGCAGCTGCCGGATCGGGCAGCGGGTGTGGAAGTGGCAGCCGGGCGGCGGGTCGATCGGACTCGGCACGTCGCCCTGCAACCGGATGCGCTCGCGCTTGAGGGTCGGGTCCGGGATCGGCACCGCCGACAGCAGCGCCTCGGTATAGGGGTGCAGCGGGTTCGTGTAGAGGTCCTGGGCAGACGCGACCTCCACGATGCGCCCGAGATACATCACCGCGACCCGGTCGCTGATGTGCTCGACGACCGACAGGTCGTGCGCGATGAACATGTAGGTCAGGCTGAACTTTTCCTGCAGGTCCTCCAGCAGGTTGATGACCTGCGCCTGGATCGAGACGTCGAGGGCGGACACCGGCTCGTCGCACACGATCAGCTTCGGCGAGACCGCCAGCGCGCGGGCGATGCCGATGCGCTGGCGCTGGCCGCCGGAAAACTCATGCGGATAGCGCCGGGCGTGGTCGGCGCTCAGGCCCACCGTCTCCAGCAGCTCGACAATACGGTCCTGGTACTCCTGCGGGCTATTGGTCAGCTTGTGGATGATCAACGCTTCCCCGATGATCGACCCGACCGTCATCCGCGGGTTCAGCGACGCGAACGGATCCTGGAAGATGATCTGCATGTCGCGACGCAGCGCGGTCAGCTCGCGAATGCCGAGCGACATGACATCCTTGCCCTCGAACCAGACCTCGCCGGCGGTCGGCTCGATCAGCCGCAGAATGCAGCGGCCGGTCGTGGACTTGCCGCACCCCGACTCGCCGACGACGCCGAGGGTCTCGCCGGCCGCGAGGTCGAAGCTGACGCCATCGACCGCGTAGACTTTGTCGACCTCGCGCCGGAACACGCCGCCCTTGATCGAGAAGTGCTTCTGAAGGTCTTTGACGCGGAGCAGTGGTTCGGTCATCGAACGGCCTTCCTCAGGCATCGTAAAGCACGCAGGCGACCTTGTGGCCGGGCTCGACTTCCTGCAGCAGCGGCATCGCCTCTGTGCATCTGGGGGTCGCGAACCGGCAGCGCGGCGCGAACCGACAGCCCGGCGGCGGGTCCAGCAGGCTCGGGACCACGCCGGCGATCGCCTCCAGCCGCTCCTTGTGCGCGGCGGCGGTGTCCATCCGCGGTATCGACCGGATCAGCCCCTGGGTATAGGGATGCTTGGGATCGCCGAACAGCTGCTCGGCCGTCGCCTCCTCGACCACCCGGCCGGCATACATCACCACCACCCGGTGCGTGGTCTCGGCGACCACCCCCATGTCGTGGGTGATCATCATAATCGCCATGCCCAGGCGCTCACGCATTTCAGACAGCAGGTCGAGGATCTGCGCCTGGATGGTGACGTCGAGCGCGGTGGTCGGTTCGTCGGCGATCAGCAGCTTCGGGTTGCAGGACAACGCCATCGCGATCATCACGCGCTGACGCATGCCACCGGAGAACTGATGGGGATAGTCGTCCACCCGGCGCTCGGGCGTCGGGATGTTGACCAGCCGAAGCATCTCGATCGCCCGGTCCTTGGCGTCGCGGCGGGACAGCCCCTCGTGCAGCCTGACCGTCTCGGCGATCTGGGAGCCGACCGTATAGACCGGATTGAGCGAGGTCATCGGCTCCTGGAAGATGATGCCGATCTCCTTGCTCCGGATCTTGCGCATCTCCTCGGCGTCGAGCGGCACCAGGTCGCGCCCCTGCCAGATGATCTGACCCTCGACGATCTTCCCGGGCGGCATGGCGATCAGCTTCATTACCGTCATGGCGGTGACGGTCTTGCCGCAGCCGGATTCGCCGACGATGCCAACAGTCTCGCCACGGTGCACGGTTACGTCGACGCCGTCGACCGCGCGCACCATGCCCTCATCGGTCTTGAAATGCGTCTTGAGGCCACGAATGTCGAGCAGTGCTTCCGTCACGTCGTGCCTCCGACAGGACTACCGGCGCCGCCGGGTACGTCCTGCCCCCCCCCACCAGTACGGTATGCCGTCATCACGTACCCCATTGCCTGAAGACCCGGCCGGTCGCCCGGCGGTCGGTTACCCCGCGTCGGAACATCGGCCGCTTACATCACCCGGCGAGGATCGAGCGCATCACGCAATCCGTCACCGATGAAATTGATGCTCAGGACCGTGAGGAAGATCGCGGCCCCCGGGAGCAGCGCCCAGTGCGGCGCAAAGTCGAGATAGTCCTTGGCATCGAACAGCAGCCGCCCCCAGGTCGGCGTGTCGGGCGGGAAGCCGAGGCCCAGGAACGACAACGTCGATTCCAGGATGATCGCCGCGGCGACGTCGATGGTTCCGGCCACGATCACCGGCCCGAGCGCGTTCGGCAGGATGTGGCGGACCACCTGACGCTGCGTGGACGCGCCGAGCGCCCGTGCCGCCTCGACGAATTCCTTCTCGCGCAACGAAAAGAACTGCGCGCGCACCAGTCGTGCCACCGGCATCCAGCGCAGGATTCCGATCACCCCGACGACGATGATGAAGACGCCGATCTCCGGGCCGACCGCCTCCTTCAGGGCGTCGCGGAACAGGTAGATCACGACCAGCAGCAGGGGCAGCTGCGGCAGCGACAGGAACAGGTCGGTCACCCACATCAGGGCGGCATCGACGCTGCCGCGCGAGATGCCGGCGACCGCGCCGACCAGCACGCCGACGAACACTGCCACGAACATCGCCGTGAGACCGACTGCCAGCGAGATCCGGCCGCCGTAGATCATGCGCGCCAGCAGGTCCTGTCCGAGGTCGTCGGTGCCGAGTGGGTGCGCTGAGGACGGGCCCTCCAGCATCGCGCTGAAGTCGATCTCGTTGATCGCCACCGGCCAGAACAACGGACCGCACACCACGCCGAACACCAGCAGGCCGAGGACGACGGTACCGACGACGGCCATACGGTGGCGGCGGAACCGCCGCCACGCCTCCATGGTCGGCGAGATGTGCTTCCGCTTCGCGACGCCCGCGAGCGGGCTGTCAGCGGTAGGAGATGCGAGGGTCGAGCCAGCCATAGAGCAGGTCCGCAATCAGGTTGAAAAGGATCACCAGGCACGCGATGACGAAGGTCACCGCCATGATTACCGGCGTGTCGTTCGCCAGGATCGCATCGATCAGCAGCGAGCCGATGCCGGGCACCCGGAATATCTGCTCGGTGATCACCGCGCCGCCGAACACGATCGGCATCTGCAGGGCGATCAGCGTCACGACCGGGATCAGGGCATTGCGCACGATGTGCTTGACGATCACGACCCGTTCCCGCAGCCCCTTGGCACGGGCAGTCGTCACATAGTCCAGGCGGACCACGTCCAGCACCGCCGAACGCACGAACCGCGTCAGGACACCGCCCTGGAACAGCCCGAGCACGGTGACCGGCATGATCGTCTGCTTTACGTGCTCCCAGTAGAACGCGAAGCCGGTGGCGTCGATGTTCGTCTGGTACACGAATGGCAGCCAGTCCAGGGAGATGCTGAACACCAGGATCAGCAGCAGGCCGGTGAAGAAGGTCGGCAGCGAGAAGCCGATGAAAGCCAGCGTGGTGGCGACCTGATCGAACAGCGAATACGGCCGGATCGCCGCGTACACGCCGACCGGCAACGCCACGATCAGGGCCAGGATCTGCGACGAGCCGATCACCAGCAACGTGGTCGGCAGGCGCTGCATGATCAGCACGTCGACGTCGACTCGGCTGACGAACGAGAAGCCCCAGTTGCCCTGCAGCATCTGGCTCAGCCATTTGACGTAGCGTTCCCAGATCGGGTCATCCATCCCGAACTTCTCACGCAGGGCCGCCGCCACTTCCGGCGGCACCGCGGGGTTCTGGGCCAACTCGCCAAACGGATCGCCCGGCGCCAGGGCGAGCACGGTAAAAAGAATCAGGCTGATCCCGAGCAAGCTCGGGAGCGCAATCAGAATTCGCCTAAGAAGATATTGGCTCACGGTATTGCAACCCCAGAAACGAAACAGCGAGAGCCGGCCGCGGGGCGGCCGGCTCTCGGATCAAATCAGCTTCAGGCGTCGCGGTACCAGTCCTTGATGTTGAACGTGTTGTTGTCCCAGCCGCTGAGCGGAGCCTGCAGCTTGCTGGAAACAGCCGCCACGCCACCACGCCAGACGACGGGAATGACGACCACGTTCTCGATCACCAACTCGTTCATCTTGACGAACATCGCCGCCCGCTTGACCGGATCGAGTTCCGACCCGGCTGCCAGGAAGAGCTCGTCGTACTCGGCGTTCTGCCAGCGGGTGATGTTCCGACCCTGCCACTTGTTCTCCAGCGTCGCGACCTGATCGGACGTGAACTGGTTCATGAACACGCCCGGGTCGGGCTGCGGCTGGGTGGTCGTGTACATCTGGATGTCGGTATAGAACTTCGTGTAGGTGTCGGGGTTGCCGACGTCCGACGAGAAGTAAACCGACGCGGTGACGGCCTTCACCTCGATCTCGATGCCGGCTTTCTGGCAGGCCTGCTTGATGATGGCCTGGGTCTTCTGGCGCGGCTGGTTGATCGAGGTCTGGTAGACGAACTTCAGCTTGACGCCGTCCTTCTCGCGAACGCCCCCGGCCCCGGGCTTCCAGCCGGCGTCGTCGAGCAGCTTGATCGCCTTGTCGACGTTCAGCTCGAACTTCGTCTTCTTGGAGGCAAAGCGCAGCGGATTGTTCAGGAAGTTCGCCGTGGCCTTGCCGGTCCGGCCGTAGATGTGGTCCTCGACCGCCTGCCGGTCGACCAGCACGTTCAGAGCCTGCCTGACCGCCATGTCGGTCAGCGCCGGATGCTTGGTCTTCATGCTCGAACGCTCGCCGTCGACCTCGGTCCACGGATCGGTGTTGTTGAGCTGGATGTGCTCGATGCTGCCGCCCAGGGTGATGTGGATCGACCCCTTGCCGCCCTCCTCGAGCCGCTTGAGGATCGCGTCCTCGACCTGCATGTTCCAGGCGAAGTCGTACTCGCCGGTCTGCAGCACCGCACGGGCCGCCGACACCGCATCACCGCCGCCCTTCATCTCGATGGCGTCGAAATACGGCTTGTTGGCCTCGTGGTAGTTCGGGTTGATCTTGCCACGCACCAGGTCGCCCGGCTTGAACTCCTCGAACAGGTACGGGCCGGTACCGACCGGCACCAGGTTGGCCGGTGCGTCGCGCGACTTGTCGCCCATATACGGCTCGAAGACGTGCTTCGGGATCAGGCAGCCACGCGCGCCCACGAAGGCGTCGGCCCAGAACGGAGTCGGATTCGGGAACAGCACCTTGATGGTGTGGTCGTCGACCTTCTCGACCTCGACGTCCTTGTAGCTGGCGATCGTGTAGGACGCCGACGCCGGATCCGAGGCGTATTTCCAGTTGAAGATACAGTCGTCGGCGGTGAACGGAGCACCGTCGTGCCACTTGACGCCCTGCTTGAGCTTCCAGGTGACCGAGAGGCCGTCCTTCGAGACGCCGCCGTTCTCCAGGCTCGGAATCTCGGCAGCCAGAACCGGCATCAGGAAGCCTTCGTCGTCCCAGGCCGCCAGCGGCTCGTAGAACACGCGCGAGCCGTCCTGGTCCTTGGTGCCGACCGCGAAGTGCGGGTTCAGCAGGGTCGGACCCTGCCACCACAGGAGCTTCAACGTACCGCCGCCACCAGCCTTGGTCGGCTTGTACATCGACTTGCTCTGCGCCATCGCGACGCCACTATGGGTCAACATCTGCGCCGCGAGCGGTGCGGTGAGGCCGAGCGCTACCATCCGGCGCACGAACGCACGACGCGACAGGCTCCCCACCTTCACGTCCGCGATCAGACCTCGCAATTCTCGTTCGTTCATCGGAATCCCTCCTCCCCGGAGCCGCCAACATTTCGAGGTCCGTAGCCTGGCAAGACACGTAGGCCACCCCCGAACGAAGTGAATGTTACGGCCATAACGAGGGGGGAAACAACACTATCATTTTGAATTCAATTGCGACTACTGATATACAGCCTCTAGTTTATATCCATCTATATCTCGCACGAATGCCGCGTAATATGTCGAACTATAGTGCAATCGTGCGCCAGGATCGCCTTCGTTTGTGGCACCCTTGGCCAATGCCGCTACGTGAAAGCGGTCGACCGCTTCCCGGCTTGGCGCGTCGAAGGCCAGATGGAAGCCCGGTCCCGGGGCGATCGCCTCGCCCGGCCTGGCGAACAGGGCGAGCTTGTCGCCTCCGCCCGGCGGCCCGAAGCCGACGGCATGCGGCGACGTCCAGAGCCGTGTGAAGCCGAGCGGCGCCAGAATGGCGTCGTAGAACGCCGCGGAACGCTCCAGGTCGTGAACGCCGAACGATAGATGGCCCAACATCGGGACTGCCTTCGCGGTGATCGCCTCACCGCATCGTGACTCGGACGGCGGGCGGCGTCGATCCGGTATGTCGGGAGTCGGTATGTCGGGAGTCGGTATGTCGGGAGTCGGCCGGGCGGGATCCGCGGGACGGGATCCGGCGGGACGGCGCGCCGTCAATCCTTGAGCGAGCGCCGCCGCGGTCCTTCCGACAGCGCCCGCAGCGCACCGTGCAGGGTCTGCACTTCCTGGTCGGACATGCCGGCCCGGGTGAACAGCGTGCGCAGGTTGCGCTTCATGCTGGGGCCGAGATGATCGGGATAGAAGAACCCGGCCTCCTCCAGCAGCGACTCCAGCCGCCCCAGGAAGAATTCGCGGGTGGCGATCGTGGCCGGCGGTGCGTCCTCGTCCATCAATACCGACGGCGGCGTGGTGTCGGCCGCCTGATACCATTCGTAGCCGATCAGCAGCACCGCCTGACCCAGGTTCAGCGACGAGAACGCCGGGTTCAACGGCACCGACAGCACGGCGTCGGCAATCGTCACATCCTCGTTGACCAGGCCGGCGCGCTCCGGCCCGAACAGGACCCCCGCCCCCTGCCCGGCCGCCAACCTTCCCCGCAACTCGCCGGCGGCGGCCCGCGGGGTCAGCGCCGGCTTCAGCATGTCGCGGCTGCGGGCCGTGGTCGCCAGCACATAGGACAGATCGGCGCACGCCTCGGCGGTGGTCGCGAACACCCGTGCCCGCTCCAGCACCACGGTCGCCCCGGAAGCCATCGCCTCGGCCTTGGGGTTCGGCCAGCCGTCGCGCGGCCGTACCAGCCGCAGGTCGGTCAGCCCGCAGTTCAGCATGGCGCGCGCGCAGGCGCCGATGTTCTCGCCGAGCTGCGGCTCGACCAGCACGATGGCCGGGACGGCGGTCTCGACGGTGCCGCCGCGCGAGCTGTCGGTACCCGCCACTTCGCTCAGGCTCCCGGCGCGCTTCTGACCGGCGCCGTCACGCCGTCCTTGATCAGCTTCCAGATCAGCGCGTCGGCCAGGGCCTCGATCGAGGCGTCGATGATGTTCGGGCTGATGCCGACGGTCCGCCATGTGAGGCCGGTCTGGTCGGCGCTTTCGATCATCACCCGGGTCACGGCGTCGGTGCCGTCGCCATCGCGGGACGGCGGCAGGATGCGCACCTTGTAGTCGGTCAGCCGCATACCCTCGATTCCCGGATAGTGCGGAACCAGGGCCTTGCGGATCGCGGTGTCGAGGGCGTTGACCGGCCCGTTGCCGACCGCCACCTCATGGCGGGCCTGACCGGCGATGGTCAGGGTGGCGGTCGCCTCGGACTCCACCACCAGGGAGCCGCGGGCGTTGAACCGCCGCTCGTCCATGACCCGCCAGCGTTCGATGCTGAAGAACTCGGGCACCCCATGGATCAACCTCCGGGCCAGCAGCTCGAAACTGGCCTCGGCGCTGTCGAAGGAATAGCCCTGGAATTCCTTCTCCTTCACCTCCTCGACCAGCCGCTGCACCTTGGGGTGCTTGGGGTCGATCTCAACGCCGATCTCGGCAAAGCGGGCCAGGATGTTGGAGCGGCCGGCCTGATCGGAAACCAGGATGTGACGATGGTTGCCGACCGACGGCGGGTCGATGTGCTCGTAGGTCGCCGGATCCTTCTGCACCGCCGAGACGTGCAGGCCGCCCTTGTGCGCGAACGCGGCGGCGCCGACATAGGCACGGTGCGGGTCGGACGGCCGGTTCAGCCGCTCGTCCAGCATCCGCGACACCGCCGTCAGCTGTCGCAGGTTCGCGGGCGTGACGCCGCAGTCGATGCCCATCTTCAGCACCAGGCTCGGGATGATCGCCATCAGGTCGGCATTGCCGCAGCGCTCGCCCAGGCCGTTGATGGTGCCCTGCACCTGCCGGGCTCCGGCCCGGATCGCCGCCAGCGAGTTGGCGACGGCGTTGTCGGTGTCGTTGTGGCAGTGGATGCCGAGATGACTGCCCGGCACCACCTTCGCAACCGCGGAAACGATCGCCTCGATCTCGTGCGGCAGGGTGCCGCCGTTGGTGTCGCACAGCACCACCCAGCGCGCGCCGCTCTCATGGGCGGCGGCGGCGCAGGCCAACGCATACTCGGGGTTGGCCTTGTAGCCGTCGAAGAAGTGCTCGCAGTCGAACATCGCCTCGCGGCCGACGGCGATCGCCCGCTTCATGGAATCCCGGATCATCGCGACGTTCTCGTCACGCTCGATCTCCAGCGCCACGTCGACATGGAAATCCCAGGTCTTACCGACCAGACAGACCGCCGGCACCCGGGCATCGAGGATGGCGGCGAGGCCCGGATCGTTGTCGGCGCTGCGGCCGGGCCGCCGGGTCATGCCGAACGCCACCAGCCGGGCATGGTCGAGCGCCGGCGGCTCGGCGAAGAACCGGTCGTCGGTCGGGTTGGCACCCGGCCAGCCGCCCTCGACATAGTCGACGCCGAGGGCATCGAGGGCCCGGGCAATCGCGATCTTGTCCGCCACCGTGAAGTCGACGCCACGGGTCTGCTGCCCGTCGCGGAGCGTGGTGTCGAACAGATAGACGCGGTCGTCGCCGGCCATGGCGTGCCTCCGGTACCGGGAATGCAGCGGTGCCGGTCTCTACCAGCGGCGGCGCGGGGCGGCAAGGAATCACCGGCGCAAAGCGGCTTTGAGGCGTTTCCCTTGCTTTGCCTTCCCTTATCCCGCCCGCTTCCAGGTCGTGCCGCCGGCCCCGTCCTCGAGCTCGATGCCGTCGGCCTTGAGCGCGTCGCGGATGCGATCGGCCTCGGCGAAGTTCTTCGACTTGCGGGCGTCGGCACGGGCCTGGATCAGCCGCTCGATCTCGGCCGGGTCCGGGCCGTCGACGGTACCGCCCTGGAACCATGCCTCCGGGTCGGCCTGCAGCAACCCGAGCACCGCCCCGCCGGCCAGCAGCGCGGTCTTCGCCGCGGCGCGCTCGGCCGGGTCGATCGCCTTGTTCAGCCGTCCCGCCGCCTCGTGCAGCCGGGCGATCGCCAGCGGCACGTTGAGGTCGTCGAGCAGCGCCGCCATGACGTCGTCCGCCACCGCCGCTTTCGGATCGGCCGGCACCTCGGCGGCATTGCGCAGCGCCTGGTACAGCCGGTCGAGCTGGGCCCTGGCCTCCTTCAGCCCGGCCGTCGAGAAGTCCAGCGGGGCCCGGTAGTGGGCCGACAGCAGCAACAGACGGATCGCCTCGCCCGGCCAGTCCTTCAACACGTCGCGGACGGTGTAGAAGTTGCCGAGCGACTTCGACATCTTGTCGCCTTCGACCGTCACGAAGCCGTTGTGCATCCAGTAGTTGGCCATGGTCGCGGTGCCGAAGGCGCAGCGTGACTGGGCGATCTCGTTCTCGTGGTGCGGAAAGATCAGGTCGAGGCCGCCGCCATGGATGTCGAAGGTCTCGCCGAGATGCTCCCACGACATCGCCGAGCACTCGATGTGCCAGCCCGGCCGGCCACGGCCCCAGGGGCTGTCCCAGCCGGGGACGTCGTCGGCCGACGGCTTCCACAGCACGAAGTCCGCCGGGTCCTTCTTGTACGGCGCCACCTCGACCCTGGCGCCGGCGATCATGTCGTCGCGGTCGCGGCGCGACAGCCCGCCATAGTCCGGCATCGACGGCACGCTGAACAGCACATGGCCGTCGGCGGCGTAGGCATTGCCCCTGGCGATCAGCTTCTCGATCAGCGTGATCATCTGGCCGATATGGTGGGTCGCCCGCGGCTCGACGTCCGGCGGCAGTGCGCCGAGGGCCGCCATGTCCGCGTGGAACTGGGCCGCCGTGCGGGCCGTCAGGTCGGCGATGGTCTCGCCGTTTTCCTTGGCGCGCGCGTTGATCTTGTCCTCGACGTCGGTGATGTTCCGGACATAGGTGACCCGGTGTTGCGGGGCCGGGTACAGCCGGCGCAGCAGCCGCGCCAGCACGTCGAACACCACGACCGGCCGGGCGTTGCCGACATGGGCAAAGTCGTAGACCGTCGGGCCGCAGACGTAGAGGCGGACGTTGGACGGGTCGATCGGGCGGAAGACTTCCTTCTCCCGCGTCAGCGTGTTGGTGATCTTGAGATCCATGGCCTCGGCTCCGGGCATCGTATCGCTGTTGGGACGGCTGCGCGCTCGGGCGCGCTATCCGTCAGCGACAGATGTCGGACGACGGGTACAGCGCAATGCCGAGCGAGGCGATCGGGCGGCGCGCAAACATGGATCAGGTACTCCCGTGGAGCGAACGAGCGTCTGGTTAGCAGATCGCCGGAAAGCGGTCCACTGAAACGCCCGTCGCGCCATGTGTCCCGGAGCCGGCCGCTTCCGCGGGCTCTCCGGGATGGCGGACAGCGCAAGCGGCCCCCTCCTCCGTCATCCCGGAAGGGCTGCGCGAGCAGCCGGCTCCGGGACCCACGAAGCGACCGGCGTTGCCGCTATTCCGCCGCGGTCTTCAGCGGTGGCCGGTAGACCCCGACGAAGGCGTTGGTGATCGGATAGCGACGGTCCTTGCCGAACGACCGGGCCGTGACCTTGACCCCCGGCGGCGCCTGCCGGCGCTTGTATTCGGCGCGGTCGAGCAGCGTCCAGACCCGCAGGACCGTGTCGGCGTCATAGCCCTGGTCGACGATGCCGGCGACCGGCGTCTCGTTCTCGATCAGCTCGGTCAGGATCGCGTCCAGCACCGGATAGGGCGGCAGGCTGTCCTCGTCCTTCTGGTCCGGGCGCAGCTCGGCCGAGGGCGGCTTGGTGATGATCCGCTCCGGCATCACCGGACCGTCGGGGCCGAGGCCGCCGGCCGGCATGTGGGCGTTGCGCCAGCGGCACAGCTCGAAGACCGCCATCTTGTAGACGTCCTTCAGCACCGAGTAGCCGCCGCACATGTCGCCATACAGCGTGGCGTAGCCGACCGACATCTCCGACTTGTTGCCGGTCGACAGCACCATGTGGCCGAACTTGTTGGACAGCGCCATCAGGGTGACGCCGCGCGAGCGCGCCTGCACGTTCTCCTCGGTGATGTCCGGCTTGGTGCCGGCGAAGGCGTCGGCCAGCATGGTCTCGAACGCGGCCATCGCCGGACCGATGTTGATGGTCCGGTAGTCGACCCCCAGCATCTCGGCGGCGGCGGCGGCGTCCTCCAGGCTGTGCTCGGAGGTGTAGGGCGACGGCATCATCACGCAGCGCACCTTGTCCGGCCCCAGCGCGTCGACGGCGACCGCCGCGCTGAGCGCCGAGTCGATGCCGCCGGACATGCCCAGGATGACGCCCGGAAAGCCGTTCTTGCCGACATAGTCGCGCAGGCCCGTGACCAGCGCACCGTACAGCGACTCCGGGCCCTCCGGTTGCCTCACCCGCTCGCCGACCGCGCAGGACCAGCCGTCCGGGCCGCGGGTCCAGCGGGTGGTGACCACCGCCTCGGTCCAGGCCGGCATCTGCAGGGCGAGTTCGCGGTCAGCGTTCAGCACGAAGGAGGCGCCGTCGAATACCAGTTCGTCCTGGCCGCCGATCTGGTTGAGATAGACCAGGGGCAGCCCGCTCTCGACCACACGGGCCACCGCGTGCTGGGTCCGCACGTCCGACTTGCCGAGTTCGAAGGGCGAGCCGTTCGGAACCAGCAGGATCTCGCCGCCGGTCTCGGCCACGCACTCGACCACCTCGGGGCCCCAGATATCCTCGCAGATCGGCACGCCGATGCGCACGCCGCGCACGTCGATCGGCCCGGGCGGCGGGCCAGCGGCGAACACCCGCTTCTCGTCGAACACGCCGTAGTTCGGCAGGTCGACCTTGTAGCGCGCCGTCACCACGCGGCCGCCGTCCAGCAGCAGCATGGCGTTGTAGAGCTTGCCGTCGTCGACCCAGGGGGCGCCCAGCAGCACCGCCGGACCGCCGTCGGCGGTTTCGCGCGCCAGTTCCTCGACGGCCTCGCGCACCTCGGCCTGCAGCATTCGCTTCAGGACCAGGTCCTCGGGCGGATAGCCGCACAGGTACAGCTCCGGCGTCAGGATCACGTCGGCACCCTCGGTCGCCGCCTGGGCGCGGACCCGACGCAGCTTCTCGAGATTGCCGGCGATGTCCCCGACCCGCGGGTTCAACTGCGCCAGGGTGATGATGAGAGTGTCGGTCATGCGGATCACTTAGCGCCGGATGGAGGAACGGGCAACGGCAGAGGCAGGTCCGGGGGCGACCCGGGCGCTAGCCCTTCTGCTTGGCCTTGATACCTTCCCAGACCGCACGGAAGTCATACGTCGGGTAGAACTCGGTGTCGAAGGCGCCCCAGGCCGACTGCTCAATCGCCAGGTTGACCTCACGCAGCCGGTGCGCCGGAAGCTTCAGGGTCACGACCTGTCCGATGCCCATCATCACGTACCAGGACACCACCTCGATGCCCTCGGGCGGGAACTTCTTCCAGAACCCGGCGGCATCCAGCTTGGCGTTGATCTCGCCGAGGTTCTTGTCCTTCTGATGCTTCAGCATCACGGTCAGCAGGATTTCTCCCTCGCCCGTGCTCATGGCCGCGCTCCTTCCTGCGATATCTGCGGCGCAGCTTAGCCGCCGGTGCCGCCGTCGTCACCAATGCGCCCGGGCCGAGACCAATCTTCGGCAACCCCGGTGAGCCGGCAACGTTTACGTGACGTAAACGACCACGATCGTATTCAAGATCGGTTCGGCCCCTAGGAAGAGGCGCCGGGTTCTCATGGACACGCCGTTCGGCCAGTCGTCCCAAGTGGAGACCCAGGGTTATGAAGTTCTACCGTGCGATGTGCCGCTTCCCGCGGCCTTCCAGCTATCTCGGCAAGATCCTTCTGGTCAGCTTCATCGGCGTGCACGTGCCGTTGATCGGCGCGGTGCTCTACATTCTCGCCACGCACGGTGCGTCGATCATGGAGTCCTTCGACATCCTGGTCGCCTTGCTGATCGCCACCCTTGTCAGCACCGCGGCGACCCTGGCCGCCCTCTGTTCCCTGCTGTCTCCGGTTTCGTCCGCGGCGACCGCGCTGCGCAGCTACCTCGAGCACCGGACCATTCCGACGCTGCCGACCGGCTATCCCGATCGGGCCGGCGTGCTGATGGCGAACGTCCAGGAAGCGATTACCCGCCTCGACACGGCGATCGACGCCGCCGAGGCACAGCGCGACGAGGTCTTCCGGGTGCATCGCGAGAAGTTCGAACTGCTCGCCAGCATGAGCCATGAGCTGCGCACCCCGCTCAACCACGTGATCGGTTTCGCCGAGTTGATGTCCAGCGAGGCCCTCGGCCCGCTCGGCAGCGCCAGGTATCGCCACTACGCCGACGACATCGGCACCAGTGGCGGCGGGTTGCTCGAGATCGTTCAGAACATGCTCGACCTCAGCGCCGCCGAAGCCGGGCAGGTCGATGTGAACCTCGCGCCAGTGGATCTCGGCGAGGCGGTGAGCCGCGCGATCGGCCTGATTCACCACCAGGCCCAGACACTGGGTGTGACGGTCGACCTCGACCGTGACCCGCGCAAGGTGTTGCTGGTCCGGGTCGACGGCCGCAACCTCAAGCAGATGCTGGTTCACACCATGCAGATCGCGCTGGCCGGTTCCACGCGGACCACCCGGGTGCATGTCTCCGTAGACGGTATGGCCGGCCTCGCGACCGTGGCGATCCAGAGCAACGCGAAGTGGCTGAACGGCGACGTTCCCCGGGAACTCCTGCGTTTGCCGATCACCGCCGCAACGGCTGCCATCGAGGGCTTCGCATCCTCCAACCCGACGGCGCTGCGGCTCTCGCTGGTAGCGTCGCTGGCTCGCCTGACCGATGCCCGCTTCAAGGTCGCCGTCGGCGCCGACGGTGGCCGCCAGATGGTCATCCAGCTGCCTCTGGCGAGTGAAGTCGCGCTGTCGGCCGCCGCCTGACCCACTGCCACCGGCCGAAACCGCGGGCGGGAAAAATCAGGCTGCCAGCGGCGACTCCGCCCGGGCCCAGGCCCGCCGGGCCCGCTCCTGGTCGCCGCGCAGGACATGGGCGCGGGCCACCAGCCGCCAGTTCTGCGGGCTCGACGGCTTCAACTGGCAGCGCTCGTTGGCGAGTGCCAGCGCCAGGTTGCCGTCGCCGGCCCGCAATGCCGCCTCCAGCAGCGTCCAGGCGATGATGTCGCGCTGGGCATGGCTGCCGCCGAGCCGGTGGTTCATGTAGCGCACCGGCAGCAGCCGGTCGACACAGGCCCGGTAGTCGCCGGCGGCAAAGGCCTGCAGGGCACGGCAGAACGGCAAACCGATCTCCCGGCTCATGGCGGTGTTGGCGTCGCCGGCGTGCTCCAGGTAACGCTCGTTGGCGGTCAGCAGCCGCTGCTGCGCCTCCGCGCGACCGTCGCCGGCAAAGGCCATCATCGCATGCACGTCGTTGAAGGCGTACAGCGTGTCGGCGGCACTCGGCTCCCACTTGTCGGCGAGGTCGGACCAGCGCCGGCCGACATCGACGCCGACCAGGTTCAGGCGCCACAGCAGCGCCGCCGAGTCGAGTTCGTCGTACTTTTCGCCACCGCCCTCGCCGGAGCGCAGGTGCTGATCGTAGATGCCCAACACCTCGTCGACCCGGCCGAGGTCGAGCAGGAACAGCGACAGGTGCCACCACAGGTGATTGCGAAAGTGGCTTTCGACCCAGACCTCGCGCCGCGAGGTCATGAAGTGGACACCACCGAGCTGGCGACCCTGCATCTCCATGACATGGGCGACCGCGTGGATCGCGTAGGGGTGGTCCGGCCGCAGCGCCAACGCCCGCCGCCCGACCTCCTCGCCACGGCTGTAGTCGCCATTCTCCTCGAGACCGAAGGAATAGAAGCCCAGGACGAACTCGTAGCCCGGCATCGCCTCGTCCCACAACGGGAACACCCGCGCCACGCAGTCGCGCTGGCCGGCGATGTCGCCCAGCAGCACGTCGGTCAGGTGCACCAGCGCCAGCGCCAGCAGATCGTGCGGGTGCTGCACCAACCCGCTCTCCCAACGCTGAACGGCGCCGTGAAAGTCGCCCTCGATCCACGCCCGGACCGCCCGGATATGGGCACGCTCGCGATCGTTGGCGCGATCCCACAGCGCCTCCGCCTTCTCAAGGCTCTCGACCATGGCGCGGTAGATCCGGGTCTCCATGGCCTGGGTCAGCAGACCGGCCCGGAACACATGCCCCATCACGAAGTCGGGATGCTCGGCCAGCACCGTATCGATCCGGGCGACCGGGTCGCCGCGGAAGGCGAGCGCGTCGTCCAGGGCGGCGTCGAGGGCCTCGGCACAGGCGGGGGTGGCGTTGGAAAGCGGGAGGCCGCGGCGGTCGGTAACGGTCATCGCACCCTCGTCATGGCGGATTGCCGCGCACCGGCACGGCACCACTCGAAAATAGGGACAATCGCCGCTCGCTTCCAGTCACGCTATCGGGTTGACGACGTGATCGCCGGGCGCCGTGCCTGCCAGCATTTCCCGCGCCCGTCGGAGCCGGTCCGCCAGGAAGTCCAGGAACGCCCGAACCCGGACAGTCTCGCGAAGATCGGGATGCGTCAGGAGCCAGAGGTCGGCCGCGAGTTCCGGCAGGGTGTCGCCGATCCGCGCCAACGTCGGTTCACGGTCGCCGAGATAGCACGGCAGGACCGCCAGCCCCATGCCGTCGCGGGCCGCCGCGACCATGCCCAGGACCGAGTCGACGCGACACCGGCACAGCTCGGTCAGCCCATGCGCCGCCATCCAGTCCTCCAACACCCGATAGCCCATGCGGTCGTCGGGACCGATCCAGTCGAGCTCCGACATCGAACCGGCGTCCGAGACCTGACCGCGCCGGCCGTAGACCGCCAGCGCGATGCTGGCGACGCGGCGGCCGACCAGCGCCTCGGGCGGCGCCGCGGCCGACCGGATCGCCACGTCGGCCTCGCGCCGGGGCAGGCTGAACAGCTGATTGGAGACCACGACCTCCAGCGCGATGCCGGGATATTCCTGCCGGAACGCTACCAGCATCGGCGACAGCAGGCCGACCATCAGGCTGTCCGTGGTCGTTACCCGCACGGTCCCGGACGCCCGCAGATCCCGACCGACGACGCGACGCTCCACCTCATGGATCTCGCCTTCGACACGCTGGGCGGCTGCCGCCATCTCGTCGCCGGCGATGGTCGGCGTGTAACCCGTGCGCGACCGATCGAACAGCCGGACCGCAAGCCGCTGCTCCACCTCTCCGAGTCGGCGGAACACCGTCGCATGACTGATTCCCAGGCTGCGACCGGCTCCGGAGAGCGAGCCCGCTTTCGCAACCGCAAGCACCACGCGGAGGTCGTCCCAGTTCATCTTGCTGTTCATTTTTGCAAACAAACTCGTCGAAAGGAACGGATTTCAGTTTATCCGTCGACATCATATGCCGGTGTGGTGACGAAACGAATACCGCGAGGCCCACCATGCATGCCCTGATCGTCCTCACTCATCCCGAGCCTCGGTCGTTCAACGCCGCGCTCAAGGATGTCGCGGCCCGAACCTTGCAAGACGCAGGCCACGTCGTAGAGGTGTCCGACCTGTACGCCGAGGGTTTCCACCCGGCCGAAGGCCCGGAACGCTACGCAGGCCGTGCGGATCCCGATTTCTTTTCGGCCCTCGGCGAACAGCGCCACGCCAACCGAACCGGCACGCTCGCGTCCGACCTGCGCCGTGAGATCGACCGGCTGGCGCGCGCCGATCTCGTGATCCTGCAGTTTCCCCTGTGGTGGCACAGCCAGCCGGCAATGCTGAAGGGCTGGCTCGACCGGGTGTTCGTCAACGACGGCCTGTATTCCAGCACCATGCGCTACGACCGGGGTCGGATGCGCGGCAAACGCGCGATGGTCTCGGTCACCACCGGCGCGCCGGCCCCGGCCTTTGGACCCGGGGCTCGGGGCGGCGACATCGCCGCGATGCTCTGGCCGCTCCACTACTCGCTGCACTATGTCGGGTTCACCGTGTTGCCACCGTTTGTGGCGCACGGTGTCCAAGGCCACGGCTACGCATACACCGATGACGATGCCGCCGGACGGCAGCGCGCTGCCTATCGAACGGCTTGGACGCAACGCCTGGAACGGCTGGCGGAGGTCGAGCCACTGCGATTTCCCGGCTGGTGTGACTGGGACGAGGACGGCCGCGCACTGGCACCAACGGCGAACCCGGTCGGCGCTCACGGTTGACATCTGCCACGGCGGATCGAAGTTAGTCGCGCCCGCGCCCGATCATCCCAACCGGAGACACCCGTGATGACCCTGAACATCGGCGACAAGGCCCCGGCCTTCAGCATGCCCACCGACGGCGGCGGCGAGGTATCGCTCGCCGGCCTGAAGGGACGACCGGTGGTGCTGTACTTCTACCCGCGCGACGACACGCCCGGCTGCACCACCGAGGCCTGCGGGTTCCGCGACGCCATGCCGGACTTCTCCAAGGTCGACGCCGCCATCGTCGGGGTCAGCCGCGACACTGTCGCCAAGCACGACAAGTTCAAGGCCAAGTACGAGTTGCCCTTCACGCTCGGTGCCGACGAGACCGGCGCGGTCACCGAGGCCTATGGCGTATGGGTCGAGAAATCGATGTACGGCCGCAAGTCCATGGGCATCGAGCGGGCGACCTTCCTGATCGACGGCGGCGGCGTGATCCGCGGGATCTGGCGCAAGGTCAAGGTCAAGGGCCATGTCGACGAGGTGCTGGCGGCGGTCAACGCGCTGTAGGCCGCGAGCCATGGCGCGTGCGCCGAAGACCCCGCGGATTCCGCCGGACGTCCAGACGATCATCGACCGGTTCGAGACCCGCGGACCGGTCCGCACGAAAGCGATGTTCGGCGGCCATGGCGTGTGGTGCGACGACCGGTTCGTGGCGATCGTCTTCCGGGACACCCTGTATCTGAAGGTGAACGTCGCGACCCGGCCGCTGTTCGAGGCCGCCGGCTGCACGCCGTTCCAGATGAGTGCCGACCGACCGTCGCGGCTGGCGTTCTATACCTTGCCGGGCGCCGCCACGGTCGGATCCGAGGCACTCGATTCTTGGATCGATCGCGCGGTGGCCGCCGCCACACGCTGATCCGGCGGGCGGCCGCTGATCTCGGCCAGCAGCGGCAGGTGGTCGGATGCGCGACCGGCCTCGCGGACGGTGCGGGCCCGCATGCTCAGGTGCTCCGACCGGAGCCAGATGCGGTCGAGCGGCAGCAACGGCCAGGACGACGGGAAGGTCCGCAGCCGGGTGCCCTGCCCCAGCAGCGGTGCCAGCCGGCGCTCGGCGAAGCCGCCGGGCCGCCAGTCGTTGATGTCGCCCAGCAGCAGCGTGTCGACCTCCGGGTCGGCCGCCACCAGCCCGCACAGCTCGCCGATCTGGAACCGGCGTTCGGGACCGGCCAGCCCGAGATGGGTGCAGATCACCCGGAGCGGGCCGCCGGGCAGGTCCAGGCGGACCTCGATGGCCCGCCTGGGCTCGCGGCCCGCGACCGACAGGTCGACCTTCAACTGCCGGACGATCGGGAAGCGGCTCAACAGCATCTGCCCGTATTCTCCGGCGATCGGTCGCTCGACATTCGCCGCCACCACCTGGCGGTCCGGCAGCGCCGACCGCAGGAAACCGAAGCCGTCGACCCCGTGATCGGCGCCCACCACCTCCTGGAACGCTGCAATGTCGGGATCCAGCGCTACCAGGTTCCGACGGATCCGCTCGGGATCGAACTGCCCGTCCTGCCCGATGAATCCGTGCAGGTTCCAGGTGAGCGCGGTGACCGGCCTCAAGCCGCCGCCGCCCGGCTCCGCGATCCGACGCGCCGGTCGACCAGCTTCTGGAGCAGCAACGACACCCCGAACCATCCGACCAGCAACAGCGCCAGCAGGCCGAGGTCCGCGGGATCGCCGGAGGCCAGCACGGCCCCGAGCTGCACGCCCATCAGGTTGAAGGCCACGATGCCGGGCCCGAGGCCGATGGCCGAGCCGATCAGGAAGTCCAGGAACCGGATCCGCGCGGCGCCGGCGGCCAGGTTGATCAGGGTGAACGGCGCGATCGGTAGCATGCGCAGGCCGGCCACGCCCATGATCCCGTTGTCGGCGAACAGACGGATCATGCGCCCGACCCGACCGCCGCGGATCTTCCAGCCGGACGGCGCCCGGCCGCCGGCGAGCCGGCCCAGCGCGTAGCCGGCCAGGGCGCCGGCGAGCGACCCGATCAGGGCGTAGATCGCGCCCTCCCACGGTCCGAACGCCATCGCGGTGACCGCGATCAGCACTGTGATTGGGAACATGAGGAGGCCACCGACGACGTAGACCCCGAGGGTAAGGAGCGGGGCCCAGGGCGACGCGGCTACCGCCCGCATCGGCTCGATCAGCTGATCCAGGCGCGTCCAGTCGGCCAGCGGCGTATACCGCCAGGCCAGGACCAGCGCCACCGCGGCCAGCAACGCGGCCGCCAACGGCCAGCGCTTGATCCATCGGCGGGTCGACCGCGGCGGGCGGAACGCATCGAACGAGATCGCCTCGGGCCACGGCCGGTCCGGGTCCGCCAGGGTCGCCACCGTCTCCGGCAGGGCGTCCGCAAGCGCCGCCTCGTCTTCGACGGCGACGAAACTCCGACCGTCGCCGCCGAGCCGCAGCAGCGAATCCAGCACCCCGTCGCCTGAAGCCAACACTTCCGCCACCGTGTCGGCATCGGTACCGGTGTGTCCGGCGATCAGACGATTCCGCATCCCGGCGATGGCGGCCCGCCGCTCCCGGTCATGGGCCAGCAGGATGAGATCGCATTCGGTATCGAGGCCCATCGACCGGTTGTTCAGGTTCGAGGAACCCACCCGCAGGCTGCGGTCGTCGACGATCATGAGCTTGGCGTGGATATCGACTCCGACCGGACCGTCCTCGCCCCTCACCATCGGGGAAGCCAGCCTGACGCGACCGCCCAGGCCGGCTCGCCCGATCATGGTCATGAAGCGCGCCCGGCCCGCCTGCATCGTTCCCTTCTCCAACCACCCGTGGTGATCGGCCGGAACCACCGCCAGAACCTCGAGGTCCGGCCGCTGTTGCATGCGCTCGATCAGCGCCTTCCGGACCACATCGGCGGTCAGATACTGATTCTCGATGTAAATGAAGCGTTCCGCCTCGGAGATTGCGGCACACAAGGAAGCCTCGACCTCCCGCACCGGCTCGCAGCCCGGTACAGGCGGGCGGGTGCGCGCGATCGCCATGTCGACCTCCCGCAGGTCCGGCGCGAGGTCGCGCGGCCACGGATCCGCATCCGCATCCGCCTGGATCGCCCGGGGACGGGTTCCGGAAGCCGTACACCAACGAGCCTCCGCCAGTTCCGCGAGGGACGTCGCGACGGCGCCGTCGGCCATCAGTTGCAGGTCGTGGAATGGCTTGTACGGCTCGCCCGAAGGGTCGACGCGGCGCGGGTCCGCCGGCAGGTGGTCGGACGTGTCCCAGCGCCGGATCGTCAGGTCGATACCGCCGCAGAACGCGACAACATCGTCGACAATCACGATCTTCTCGTGGTGCGACGCGCCGACCGGCAGGTTGTTGTCCATGCAGAGCGTGATCTGCGGCGGCGACGTCCAACCGAGCTGGAGCCGCGGCAATGGTTCGCGTTCCAGTGCAAAAAGCAGCGCGTAGTCCCACAACAGCAGCCGGATCTCGATTTCCGGCCGTCGTGCCGCGAGCGCGCCGAGGAACGCACCGAGTTGCAGCGGCAGGTCGTCGCCGGGGTCGTCCGGGTCGGCCGCCAGCGGGGTCCGGCTGTCGATGTCCCAGCCGATGATGGTGATACGATGCCGCGCCCGCTTCATGGTTTCGCGCAAGGCACCGTAGTAGTTCGCGCCGTCGACCAGCAGCTTGGCGCGCGGTGCCCGGACCACGCGCCAGACCGCACTCTCCAGGCTGTCACAAGAATCGGTAATGGCGTGCTCGTCAGTCGGCATCACTGGACGACATCCCCGCGTCACAAGAATTCCTGCCGCCCGGCATGTCGCGCCAGCGGCCCCCTCGACCAACGCATGGGAGACGTCCCCGTTCCCGGGACCGGCCGACCCCGGGTCCCGGGCGATGCATTCAAGTGCTTTCGAGCAGGACCTCGGTCAGTTCTTCCGGCTTGTCGACCATGATGTCGTGGCCGCAGTCGACCACATGGGCGCGGAATCGGGAGTCGGCCCGGGCATCCGCCAGCGCCTTGTCGAATGTGGGGTTCGGATACGGTCCGGCCCGGACATAGACCCGGTCGACGATCCGGTCGACCGCCCCCGACAGGTGCAGCTTCTCGCTGAAGCAGCCGATCGGCAGGTCGGTGCATTTGGCGTCGACCCAGGCCCGGTCGGCCGGGTTGACCTGGAAGGACTCGGCCGGGGTCGGCGGGATCCGCCAACCGCCGTTGGCCTTCGCCCTCTGCAGGGTCAGGGCATTGGCTTCCGGGGCCCGCAGGTCGAACGCGGACTCGCCGTGTTTGGGGGTAAAGGCGTCAACATAGACCAGGGTGCGGACCCGGTCGGCGACCCGGTCGGCGGCGCCGGTGATCACCATGCCGCCATAGGAATGGCCGACCAGGACGACGTCGGCCAGGTCCTCCCATTCGATCAGGTTGGCGACATCCTTGATGTGGGTCTGCAGGCTGATGGTGGGGGCCAGCAGATGCACGCGGTCGGACAGCCCGCTCAGGGTCGGGGTGAACACCTTGTGGCCGGCGGCGCGCAGCCGGTCGGCCACCCGCACCCAGCACCAGCCGCCGTGCCAGGCGCCGTGCACCAGGACAAACGTCGTCATGAACCGAGCCTCCCCAATCCTTGTGACCAGTATTCGAGTGTTCGCATGCCGGCCGGATGCGGCGCCATCGCCGGGCCGCGGTCGTGCACGTCGTCGAGCCCGATCCGGCGGGCGGCGAGCCGCTTTCCGTAGCACAGCAGGTGGTCCACCGTGCTCATCAGAAAATGCAGCAGCGGCAGGATCTCCCTGAACGCCACATCGGCGACCTTCGCGTCACCGGCGCGATCCAGGTCGAAGATCCGGCTCTGCACGTCGCAGGTCTCGACCCCCGGAATCATTCCGGCGCAACCGGCGCGCAGGCTGTCCAGCAGTTCGATGCCGTTGCGGCCGTTGAACAGCGTGAAGGTGCCGCCGGCGTCCTCGGCGAGCCGGGCGATGGTCAGCACCGGCCCCTCGGCCTTGAGGATCGAGACGTTGGGATGCCGGCGGTTCAGTTCGATCAGGCCGGCATTCGACAGGCCGATGCCGATGTACTCCGGCGCGTTCTGGATGCCGACCGGGATCGGGGCCGCGTCGGCGACCGCGCCGAAGAAGTCGATCAGCGCAGCCTCCGAGGCCGACTTCACCGGCGGTGGCTGCAGCACCGCCCAGGCGGCGCCGGCATCGGCGGCGTGGCGGACCGCCTCGACCTGACCGCCGACCGTGTTGTCGGAGACGGTCACGCAGACCGGCACCCGGCCGGCCGCCGCTTCCAGGGTCCACGCCGCGAGGTCGCGGCGTTCCTCGACCGTCAGCTTGTTGCATTCGCTGGCCAGTCCGCCGACCGCCAGGCCGTGAACCCCGGCGGCGAGGCAGGCCTCGACCTGGGCCGCATGCGCCCCGCGATCGAGCCCGCCGTCCGCGCCGAACAGGGCGTAGAGCATCGGGTAGATGCCGTGAAAACCGGCTTGTGCCATTCCCTCCCCCTCGCGCCGATCGTTGAATGCGGGCACGCGACCGGATCGTGCACCGGCGCCCGTGCCGCTGGCAACGGCCGCGGCGAGCATCGCCTGCCGTGCATGACAGCCATCGCCGGCACCGGCTTGCCGGTCTTCACGCTGCCGTCATACTTCCGCCGCCGTGACCGATGGGCGGTCACCCTTCAGACGGATCACCTCGGTGAGCGACAATGCGTTGACGGCCGGAACGATACCGGCCGACCCGTTGGCGGCCCAGGACGACCAATCCGGCGCCGAGACGACGACCTTCGCGATCATCCTCTCGCTCAGCTTCTGCCACCTGCTGAACGACATGATGCAGTCGATGGTGCCGGCCATCTATCCGATCCTGAAGGACAGCTACCACCTCGACTTCGCGCAGATCGGCATGATCACCCTGGCGTTCCAGGTGACCGCGTCGCTGCTGCAGCCGATGGTCGGCCTGTACACCGACCGCCGGCCGCTGCCGTACTCGCTGGCGGCCGGCATGGGCTTCACCCTGGTCGGCCTGGTGCTGATGTCGGTCGCCTCGAGCTACCCGACGATCCTGTCGGCGGCCGCCCTGATCGGCGTCGGCTCCTCGGTCTTCCACCCCGAGGCATCGCGGGTGGCGCGTATGGCCTCGGGCGGACGGCACGGCTTCGCGCAGTCGCTGTTCCAGGTCGGCGGCAACACCGGCTCGGCGATCGGGCCGCTGCTGGCCGCGTTCATCGTGGTCCCGCGCGGGCAGTCGAGCATCGTGTGGTTCTCGGCTGCGGCATTGGTCGCGATGGTCGTGCTCGCCGCCGTCGGCACCTGGTACCGCCGCAACCGGCATCTCGCCAAACCGAAGCCGCGCAAGGTCGCGGCCGGCGACGCGGTCGTGCTGACCCGTGGCCGGGTGCTGTTCGCGATCGCCATCCTGGTGGCGTTGCTGTTTTCCAAGAACGTCTACAGCGCCAGCCTCAGCTCCTACTACACCTTCTACCTGATCGGTAAGTTCGGGCTGTCGGTACAGGGCGCGCAGGGCGCGCTGTTCGCCTTCCTGGGCGCGCTGGCGGTCGGCACCCTGGCCGGCGGCTGGATCGGCGACCGGATCGGCCGGATCCCGGTGATCTGGTTCTCGATCCTGGGCGTGCTGCCGTTCACCCTGGCACTGCCCCATGTCGGGCTGTACGCGACGCTGGCCCTGTCGATCGTGATCGGGCTGATCATGGCGTCGGCGTTCTCGGCGATCCTGGTCTATGCCCAGGACCTGATGCCGGGGAAGGTCGGCATGGTCGCCGGTTTGTTCTTCGGGTTTTCGTTCGGGCTCGGTGGCCTGGGGGCCGCTGCCCTCGGCGAAATCGCCGACATGACCAGCATTGAGACGGTCTACCGGATCGTCGCCTTCCTGCCGCTGATGGGGCTGCTGACTGCGTTCCTCCCGAAGATCGAGCGGCGGCGCCGCCGGACTCAGTAGGGCCGGTCGCCGAGCACCGTGCAGCGGCGCATCACCCGGCGCTGGGTCGCCGGATCGTAGCTGGTCGCCCGGTGCAGCAGGGCACGGTTGTCCCACACCATGCACTCGTGCGGCTGCCACTGGTGTCGGTAGACGAGTTCGTCCGGAGTCGCCAGGGCGTTGACCTCCTCGATGAGCGCCCGGCCAGCGTCGTAGTCCATGGCGTCGATCCACTCGGCGTGGTCGCCCAGGAACAGGCATTTCCGGCCGGTCTCGGGGTGGGTGCGGACCACCGGGTGGTCGACCGGCGGCACCTCGGCCTTCTGCTTCTCGGTCATCGGCTCGTGGCCGTGCCGGCGGGTGCGCGAGAAATCGAGATTGTGGAACGCCCGCAGGCCGGCGAGCCGCTGCCGCCACTCGGGGTTCAAAGCCTCGTAGGCACCGTTCATGTCGGCGAAGTGGGTCTCGCCGCCCTGGTCCGGCACGATCTCGGAATACATCATGGTGGCGTGGCCCGTGGTCGGTCGCCACGACCCGTCGGTGTGCCAGTACATGGTGCCCTTGTCCGGGTGCCGGCCGTTCGGGTTGCCGTCGGCATCCAGGTTGGTCAGCAGGTAGATCTCCGGATGCTCGGCATAGCCGTGATACTGGTTCATCACATGCACCTGGACCTCGCCGAACCGCCGGGCGAAGGCGACCTGGGTCGCCGGCGGCAGGTCGACGTCGCGGAACAGGATCAGCTTGTGCTCGAGGAACACCTCGTAGACTTGGCGGAACACCGCCTCGCCGACCGCGTCCTCGAGCGTGATCCCGACGATCTCGGCGCCGAGCGCGGGATGCAGCGGGCGGACCTCGAACGGCCGGCCCGGGGTCCGGGCGAATCCCGCTTCGACATCAGCAGCCATGACTTCCTCCCGCAGTGATTTTTTGGAAGCGTACTCCCGTCGGCGTAGGGCGCAACCGGAAGGTTGCCCAGGCAACGGATCATGCGTCGGCCCTAATCCACGTCATAGGTCAGACCGACCACGCCGTTCGGCCAGGCCCGGGTCTCGCGCAGCGCCAGCGGCAGCTCGGGCCCGTCGCCCAGGAACAACGGCACGCCCTCGCCCAGCAGCACCGGCATCAGGAACAGCTCGAGGGTGTCGATCGCACCCAGCGCGATGCAGGCCGCCGCGGTCGCGGCACCGCCGACGATCCAGACCTGGGCGCCGTCCTCGCGCAGCTCGGCGATCAGTCCCGCCACGTCGGAGGTTGCCTCGACCCCGTCCGGCGCGTCGCCGAGCGGCCGGGAGGTCAGCACCGCGGTCCGCTTGCCGGCATAGGGCCAGGTCCCGAACCCGGTCACCTGGTCGTAGGTCGTGCGGCCCATGATCAGGGTGTCGACCTGCTTCATGAAGTCCGCGGTCCCGAAGTCGACATCGTCCCACTGGTTCAGCCATTCCACCGCGCCGTCGGCGTCGGCGATCATGCCGTCCAGGCTGAGCGCCATGTACAGGCGGAAGCAGGCTTCGCTCACGGGGACACTCCTGTTCGGGCCATGGCCGGGCCGGTGACCGGGCCGGGCTCATGACGGCGCGCGGATTGTGGTGTAGGGAGGGAGCCGGTTCAAGCGACGGAGAGCCCCGGGTGGCAGGCACCCTCGTCATCCAACCGCTGCCCGGCATCGGCGACATGGTGTGGCATCTCCCGCATCTGGAGGCGATCGCGCGGGCGTGCCCGGAGGCCGCCGTTACGGTCCTGACCAAGCGGCGGTCGCAGGCCGACGAGCTGTTCGACGGCTCGCCCTTCGTCGACCGGGTGCTGTGGCTCGATCGCGCCCAGGCCGGCGAGCCGCCGGGCCGCCACGACGGCCTGCTCGGCGCCTGGCGGCTGGCCTCCGACCTTCGGGAGCATCGCTTCCGTACCGCCTGGATCCTGCACGACTCGCCCCGCTACGCATTGGCCACCCGGCTCGCCGGGGTGCCGGCGCGCATCGGCTTCGGGATCGGCCGGCAGCGCCGGTTCCTGAACGACCGCCGGACCCTGGACCGCGCCGACCGGCACCTGCCGACGATCGAGAAGGCAACCCGGCTGCTGACCCTGCACGGCCTGACGGTCGAGGCGACGCCGCGATTCGTCCCGTCGCCCGCCGCGGCCAACGGCATTGCCGGCCGCTACGGTCACCTGCCGAGGCCCTGGATCGGCCTCGGTGTCGGCTCCAGCGAAGCTTTCAAGCAGTGGGGCGCCGAACGCTTCGCGGCCCTGGCCGCCGATCTCGCCGCCACGGCCGGCGGCACGGTCTTCGCCCTCGGCGGTCCGGCCGAGGAGGCGATGATCGGCGCGGTGCGGGCGGCCGGGTCCGAAGCCGTCGTGCCGGCACTGGGCCTGCCGCTCGGCGAGGCGGCGGCCCTGGCCCGGGCCTGCGACGCGGTGGTCGGCAACGACACCGGGCTGCTGAACCTGGCGGCCGCGACCGGCGTTGCCACCGTCGGCCTGTTCGGCGGCTCGCCGCCGTTGACGCAGTACCCCAACCTGGTGGCTCTGCACCCCCCGGGCGGGGCCGTGTACCGCGTGGACCGGATGGCCGGTATCGACGTGTCGGCGGCGGCGGCGGCGGTGCTGGCGGCCCTGTCCGCCGCCAACGTCGAGGCTTGAGGAGTGCCGGATCTGTTGGACGACCGCCTGACGCGCCTTCACCAATACTGGTCCGCCAAGCGTGGTGACCGGCCGGCCCCCAGACGCGCCGACATCGACCCGCCGCTCGATATCCCGGATCTGCTGCCGATCCTGACCCTGATCGAGGTTCTTCGCGACCCGCTGCAGTTCCGGTTGAGGCTGGTCGGCACCGGCGTGGTGCAGGCCCTGGGGCGCGACGGCACCGGCAGGTTCGTCGACGAGTCGCTGTACGGATCCGACGCACCGGCGATCGTCGCGACCTACCGGCGGATGATCGAGGAGGTCAGGCCGTTCCAGCGACGTTCGCGACTGACCTGGAACGGCACGGCATGGCAGGTGTTGGACGCGATCGAGCTGCCGCTGATCGACGACGACGGTCGGGTCCGCATGATCCTCGGCGGAAACTGTTTCACCCTGGCTCCCGACACCGACGGACCGGCGCGAACATACGATCCGATCGACCCCGACCGAGACGCCACCCCAAACTAATCGGTCCGCGCCAGCAGGGTCTCGGCTGCGTCCACGACCCGCGCGACCGGCAGGCCGGTCATGAGCGCGCCCGCGGCGTCGTCGACCCGACCCGACCGGGCTAGCAGCGCGGTCGCCGCCTCGTCGGTGCGGATCCAGGCGGCAAGCGGCCCCCGCGGCGCGTAGTGGCGCTCGTGGCTGGGCCCGAACAGGCCCAGGGTCGGCGCACCCGCCGCCGCCGCCAGATGCATGAGGCCGCTGTCATTGGCAATCGCCAGGCGACACCGCCCCAGGCAGGCCGCCAGGGTCATCAGCGGCTCCGTCCCGACCAGGTCGATCAGCCGGCCGGCCGGAACCGCGTCCAGGATCGGGGCGGCCAGTTCGCGTTCGCCCGGCCCGCCGGCGACCAGTACCCGCGCGCCCGGCAAGGCGCCGCCGGGCCCGGTCAGGGCGGCCACCGTCTCGACGAAGCGCTCTGCCCCCCACGCCTTGGGCGGCCAGTTGGCGGTCGGCGCGACCGCCAGGATCGGGTCGCGGCCGTTCCCCAGGACCCTCGCCGCCCGCCGGCTGTCGGCCTCGCCGATCCACAACCGCGGCTCGACGTCGCCGTCCAGGCGCAGCGCATCGCGGATCTGGTCAACCCGGTGACCGCCGCCCCGGGGCGTGCGGAACACCCGCCGTTCGCCGGCCCGCACCGTCCAGGCGAAGGCCGAGCCGCGCAGATCGACCACCAGGTCCCAGCGGACGCCGACGGTCTCGCGCCACAACATCCGCCACTGCGCCTGCCACGGCCCCTTGCGCATGGCGATGACGCGCTCGACCCCCGGCACCGCCTCGAACAGCGCCGTCGCCACCGGGCCGCACGCCACCGTGACCCGCATGCCGGGCGCGCGACGCAGTACCCAGGCGAGCGCGCCGGACGTCAGGATCGCGTCGCCCAGCCGCGTGGACGAGATGAACAGGACCTGCATGCCGAGCCTTATAGGGGGAAGCGGGGATCGGTGCGAGCAGCCTTGCCACATCGCGCTGCGCGACATACCTGAACGGGAACGTCGCGGGGAGCAGGCATGGCCAAGGGCTGGTATCACGTTCTGGAGAATCGCGGGTTTCTCCGGATCGATGGCGCGGATCGTGTCGAGTTCCTGCAGGGACTGGTGTCGAACGACGTCACCAAGGTGACCGCGGATCGGACCGGCTATGGCGCGTTCCTGACCGCCCAGGGCAAGTTCCTGTTCGACTTCTTCATGGTCGCCGACGGTGACGCGCTGGTGCTCGACACCGAGGGCGACCGGGTCGACGACTTCTTCCGCCGCCTGCGGATGTACAAGCTGCGGTCCAGGATCGAGCTGAGCCAGGGCGGCTACCGGACCGCGGTGGTGGTCGGCGACGAGGCACTCGACGCGCTCGGCCTGCCGGCGGAACGGGGTAGCGCCCGGCCGTTCGGCGGCGGCATCGCCTATGTCGACCCGCGCCACGCCGAGGCCGGCGCCCGCGTGTTGCTGCCGGCCAGCGCCGACGACGGCGTACTGGCCGGCGCCGGGCTGGAATCGACCGGGGTCGAGGCCTATGACAGGCGCCGGATCGCGCTCGGCCTGCCGGACGGCAGCCGCGACATGGCGGTCGAGAAGACCGTGCTGCTGGAAGCCGGGTTCGAGGAGCTGGGCGGCGTCGACTTCGCCAAGGGCTGCTACATGGGCCAGGAGCTGACCGCGCGAACCAAGTACCGCGGCCTGGTCAAGCGCCGGCTGATGCCGATCGCCATCAACGGGCCGCTGCCCACACCCGGCACCGAGATCACCCTCGATGGCCGCGAAGCCGGCGAAGTCCGCTCGGTGGTGCCGGACGGAGATGCCCATGGGACCGGCCTCGCCATGATCCGACTCAACCGCCTGGAAGAGGCCTTCAAGGCCGGCCTGCCGCTGATGGCCGGCGAGGCCACGGTGATCGCCAGTCGCCCGGCCTGGGCGAAGTTCTGATCCCGGAGCGCTCTCGGTTGGGGGTGGCGTGTGCTGCACTGCAGCGATAGGATCGCGTGCCCTGCCCGCAGCGATCTCCGAGAGCCATGAGCGACACCGCCAAGTCCACGTCTATCGATTCCGACCTTGAGGACACCGTCGGCTTCAACGCCGTCCTCGGCATGAAGCTCGTGGAGTGGAGCGCCGAACACGCGGTGATGGAGCTGCCGATCCGGGCCGCCCACCTGAACCGCTCGAACGCCCTGCATGGCGGCGTCATCGCGACCCTGATCGACGCGGTCTGCGGCTATGCCGGGGTCTGGGTTCCGGAGGGCGAGCCGCGGCGCAAGGCGCTGACCCTGTCGCTGACCACCAACTTCACGGGCCAGGTCCGCGAGGGCACCGTGCGCGCGACCGCGGTCAAGAAGGGCGGCGGCCGCAGCATCTTCTTCTCGTCCTGCGAAGTGCACGACGAGGCCGGCAACCTGATCGCCATCGGCGAAGGCTCGTACCGCTACCGCAAGTCGGATCCGTTCGGCGATCCGCCGAAGGCGTGAACCGCCGGGGCGGTCAGTCGTCCTGATCGCCGGCCGCCGCGTCGTCATAGCCGCGGCGGTTGCTGAAGAACACCAGCGCCATCAACCCACCCCCGAGCGCCAGGGTCGCCACCACCCCCAGCGCCATGGCGATGTAGCCATGCACCGACATGCCGGTGTCACCGGCGCCGGACCAGACGTCGACGGCCATCACCACCGCGGTGACGAGGATCGCCCCGAGGACGGCGATCAGCAACAGCGCGGGACGGAGCGACTTCGGTTTCTCGATGGGCATCTACGGCATATAGTCGTCGCCGGCGACATTGCGAGGCGAGGAGGCTTCCATGCCGACTGTTCTGACCCGTGCCCAGGTGAACGCGTTCTGGCGCGACGGCGTTCTGACCGTCGCCGACGCGGTGACCCCGGACCAGCTCACCCGCCTGAACGCCGATCTCGCCGGTTGGGTCGACGAGAGCCGGGCCCATTCGAAACCGTTCGGCCCGCCGACCCTCGATGAGCGGCCGCGCTTCGACATGGGCGCCGAGCACAGCGCCGAACATCCAGCACTGCGCCGGGTCAACAACCCTTCGGACATCTCGGACGCCTATCTCGACGTGATGTCCGATGCCCGCACCGTCGACATGGTGGCCGACCTGCTCGGCCCGAACCTCAAGTTCCACCACTGCAAGATCAACGTGAAGCTGCCGGGCGCGCGCACCGAGGTCGCCTACCACCAGGACTTCGCCTACACCCCGCACACCAACGACGACGTGGTCACGGCGCTGCTGATGCTGGACGACGTGACCGAGGAGAACGGCTGCCTGATGGTGGTGCCGGGCACCCACAAGGGGCCGATCTTCAGCCTGTTCAAGGACGGCGTGTTCACCGGCCGCATGGCCGACGAGATCGAGGGCGACATGCTGGCGCGGCAGATCCCGGTGACCGGCAAGGCCGGCTCGGTCTGCCTGATGCACACCCGGCTGGCGCACGGTTCGGCCGCCAACCGCTCGCAGCGTCCGCGCGGCCTGTACATCTGCGTCTACACCGCCGCCGACGCGGTGCCGATCGCCCGCAACCCGATGCCGAACCCCAACGAGGGCCGCATCGTGCGCGGCGTCGAGAGCCCGACGGCGCGGATGATCCCGCTCGAGGTCGAGCTGCCCAAGCAGCCGAAATCGGCGTCGTTCTTCACCGTCCAGGGCCAAGCCTCGGCCACCGCCGCGGAGTAGCACGCCATGACCTGGTCGATCATCGCCCGCGACGCCGCGACCGGCGCGCTCGGCATCGCCATCGCTTCCCGAGTGATCGCGGTGGGCGCGCTCTGTCCGTGGCTCCGGCCTGGTGTCGCGGCGGTCTCCGCGCAATCCTACACCTCGCCGGTGGCGGGCGAACGGACCCTTGCCGGGCTTGCCGGCGGCCAGGCCTTCGAGGCGGCGGTGGCGAACGCGCTTTCCGATGACGCCGGGCGCGACTGGCGACAGATCCACGGGGTCGATGCGGCCGGCCGCCCCTATGCCCATACCGGCGCCTCCTGCATCGACTGGTGCGGGCACTGGACCGGCGACGCCGTCTCGGTGGCCGGCAACATGCTGGCCGGACGCGACGTCGTCGACGCCACGGTCGAGGCCTGGCTGAGCGGCGACGACCGACCGTTCGCCGACCGCCTGCTCGCCGCCCTGGAGGCCGGCCAGACGGTCGGCGGCGACAAGCGTGGCCAGCAGTCGGCGGCCCTGAAGGTGGTCGGCGACGAAGCCCATGCCGAGGTCGACCTGCGGGTCGACGAGCACGTCGCGCCGATCGCCGAGCTGCGCCGGATCTTCGATCTGTTCTGGGTGGAACGCCGGCCCTACTACGCGACCCTGCCGACCCGGCGGGACCCGGCCGGGATCTTCGACCCGGCGGCGCGCGAGGCGTTCATCGATCGGTTCAAGAAGGAGGCCGAGCGCGGCGAGCGCTGATCCGGATCAGCCGGTTGACGGAGGGCCGATCGCGAACACCGAGTCGGGCACCCGACCGCTCAGGCCGCCTCGCGCCCGGCCATGACCATATGGCTGAGCGCGTCGGCGTCGAGTCCGGCGACCGGGCGGTCGATCACCTTGCGGCCCTGCTTCAGGATCGCCACCCGGTGCGCGACTGCCACCACGTCGGCCATGTTGTGGCTGACCAGCACCACGGTCTTGCCGGTAGCGTTCAGGGCCCGGATCAGGTCGAGAACCTGCGCGGTCTCCTTGACGCCGAGCGCCGCCGTCGGTTCGTCCATCACCACGACCTCGGCGTTCCAGCGCAGTGCCCGGCCGATCGCGACCGACTGGCGCTGGCCGCCGGACAGGCTGGCGACCGGCCGTCTGGCGTCGGTGACGGCGGAGCCGAGCTGGGCCATGTAGCCGCTCGCCTGGGCGATCATCGTCTTCTTGTCGAGCACCCGCAGCGGGCCGAGCCGCCGGGTCAGCTCGGCCCCCATGAAGACGTTCTGGTAGATCGCCAGCCGCGGCGCCAGCGCCAGGTCCTGGTAGATGGTCGCCACGCCACGCGCCAGCGCATCCTGTGGCGAGGCGAAGCGCACCAAGGCGCCGCGCAGCCGCATCTCGCCGTCCGTCGGCGTGTCGGCCCCGGAGATCATCCGGATCAGGGTCGACTTGCCGGCCCCGTTGTCGCCGCAGACCGCCAGCACCTCGCCGGCATGGACGTCGAGATCCACCCCGGCGAGCGCCTGCACCGCGCCGTAGCGCTTGGCGAGCCCGCGTACCGAAAGCAGCGGCTCGCCCGTCCCGATCACTTCAGGAAGTCCTTGACGTTGCTGGCATCGACCAGCACCGCGTCGGTGAACATGTACGGCCCCGAGACGATCGATTCCTTCGGCTTGCCATCGACCGCAATCCGCTGCATGGCGTCGACCGCGGCGTTGCCCATCGCCTCGAACGGGATCGACACGGTCGCCGACAGCAGGCTGACCGGATCGGCGATCCGGCGATACGCTTCCGGCCCGCCGTCGATCGACACCAGGGTCATGTCGCCCTTCTTCAGGCCCTGGGCCTGCAGGATGTCGTCGATGATGAAGGCCTGGCCGTCGAACGACGCCCAGATGCCCTGGATCTTGCCCTGGTTCTGCAGCAGCAGCGCCTGCATGCCGTTGCGCACGTCGTCACGCCAGCTCTTGGTGCGGGCCATGGTGTGGGAGCCCGCCACCGTGACGGCGGTGTTCTCGGACAGCACCGCGTCCAGGATCTTGCCGCGGATCCGGGTGCCGACGTTGCCCTCGAAGCGCTGGGTGAGAATAGCGCCCTGGTAGTTGAGCTGGCCAAGCAGATACAGCGCCGCCTCGGCGCCGACCTTGTACTCGTTGACCTGAATGTCAAACAGGGTGTGCGGGCTGGTCCCGCTCATCACGGTGATGACCGGGATGCCCTTGGCCTTGGCGGCGGCGAGCTGGGCGTCGGCCTCGACCGGCTTGCCCATCGCCACCACGATGCCGTCGACGCCCTTCTGGACCAGGGTCTCGATCTGCTCCAGATGCGTCGGCATGGTGCCCGAGGAGTTCAGCACCGTGACCGTCCAGCCACGCGCCTCGGCAGCGGCCTCGACCGCGTTGGCGACCCGGGCGTGGGTCTCGGCCGACATCTGGAACGCCACGACCCCCAGGTCGAAGGCCAGCGCCGACGTCATGGTGGCGAGCGATACCGCCGCCGCGGCGGCCAGCCCCAGTATAGATTTTCTCATTGCATCCTCCCCATAAGGCGCGTGCCCCACGCGCGTGCACAGTCAAACCCCGAACGCGGCTTTCTTCAACGTACTCGCCGACAGCGCCACCGAGCCGATGATGATCAGGCCGAGCACGATGTCCTGCACATAGTAGTCCGCACCCAGCAGGATCAGGCCGTTCGACAGCACCCCGATCACCACCCCGCCGACCAGCGTGCCGAGCACGTTGGGCCGGCCCGGCTCGAACATGGTCATGCCCAGCAGCACGGCGGCGATCGCGGTCAGCAGGTAGTCGCCGGCCATGGTCGGCGCCGCCGACGACAGGTTGGCGGTCAGCAGCACCGCCGTCACCCCGGCGAGCGCGCCCGACAGGGTCAGTCCCAAGACCTTCATCGACCGCACCCGGATGCCGGCCAGCCGCGCCGGCTCCTCGGCCTCGCCGGTGCAGATCATGTGGAAGCCGACCCGGGTGCTCTTCAGCACGAACAGCGCCACCAGCACCACCGCCACCATCCACAGCACCAGCACCGGGATGCCGAGCACATGGGCACGGCCGAGCGCCACGAAGCCCGGGTCCCAGCGGCCGACGAAGGCGACGCCGGCGGTCAGGTAGAAGGCAAAGCCGTTGGCGATCGACGCGGTCGCCAGGGTGGCGATCAGCGACGGGATCTTGACCCACGTCACCAGCACGCCGTTCAGCGCGCCGCCGGCGGTACCCAGCGCCAGGCCGGCGGCGATCGCCAGGGCCGGCGGATAGCCATTGTGGATCAGCCCGCCGGTCGCCACCGCCGCCAGACTGGCCAGGTTGGCGAACGACAGGTCGAGTTCGCCGGTGGTCAGGGCGAAGGTGAAGCCGATACCGAGGATGGCGAGGAAGCTCACCTGTTTCAGGATGTTCAGCAGGTTGATCGGGTTCGCGAAGTTCGGCGCCGCGACCACGAAGAACAGGAACACCGCGAGGCCGGCCAGCGCGGTGCCGTAGGTCTCGATGAAGCCGCGCATGCCCCCTACCCTCAACTCTTGCCTGCCAGACGCCGGCCGACCGATGCGGTCGCCGCCTGCATCTCCGCCCACAGCCCGGCGCGGTCTGCGTACACCGCCGCCCGTGCGGGATCCGGCTCGATCCGCCGGGCGACCCGCACCATCGCCGCCTGCGCCGCCGCCAGGTCGGGATAGCGGCCGAGCCCGGTCCAGGCCACCGCCGCCGCCCCGACGAGACCGGCCTCCGACTGGTCGCACAGCTCGACCGGCCGGTCCAGGACGTCGGCCTTGATCCCGGCCCACAGTGCGCTGCGCGAGCCGCCGCCGGCGAGTCGGACGACCTCGGCCGGCCGACCGGCGGCCGCCTCGGCCCGACGCAGCACCTCGCGGTTCAGCAGGGCGATGCCCTCGAGCGCCGCCCACAGCAGGTCGGCCGGCCCGTGCGCCGCCGACAGGCCGAGGAAGGCGCCGCGCAGACCGGCGTCCCAGTACGGCACCCGCTCGCCCTCCAGGCTGGGAAGGAACAGCGGCGGCTCGTCGGCGCGCGGCGCGGTCTCCAGGGCGGCGACCGCGGCCGCCGGATCCTCGCCCTCACGCCCGAGCATGCGCAACACGTGGCGCAGGGTGGCGGCCCCGGTCTGACTCGGCCCTCCGACCTGCCAGCCCTCGCCCCAGTCGACGGTCACGAGTCCCGGCGCGGCAACCGCCCGCTCGGTGATCAGCCCCAGCACCTCCGAGGTGCCGGAGATGTTGTAGGCCCGCCCCGGCACCAGGGCGCCCATGCCGACCACGCCGGCCCAGGTATCGTGCGAGCCGCAGAATACCGGCAACCCGGCCAGCCGGTCGAACGGCGCCGGCAGACCCGGCCGCACCCGCCCGACTTCGGCGGTCGGTGCCACGATCTCCGGCAGCATCCCGGCGTCGAGGCCAAGGGCGTCGAGCAGCGAGCGGCCACCAACCGGCTGGGCAGCGGCGCGCAGTCTGGCGCAGGAGATCGCGTCCGAGCGCGCCGCACCGGTGAGCTTGAACGCCAGCCAGTCCTTCGGCTCCAGCAGCTTGGCGGTGGCGGCGTAGTGCGCCGGCTCGGTCTGCTTCAGCCACAGTAACCGGGCCGCCGGATGGTACGGGTTGAGATTGGCGGCCTCCGGCAGTCCGGCGAGATCACCGGTATCCTCGGCCCGCTCCAGCACCTCCGCCGCCCGCGTGTCGCCAAACCCGATCGCCGGACGCACCGCCTTGCCGTCGGCCCCGACGAACACCTGGGTGCGGGTCATGCCACAGATGCAGATGCCGGCAATGGCGCCGAATAGGTCCGGGGCGCTTTCGCTCAGCCCGGTCGTGGCATCGGCGAGTTCACGCCACCAGTCGCGGATCTCACCGGCCCCGGCGGGTCCGGGCACGGTCCGGTTGGCGCGCAGCCGGCCATCGGCGTCGACGAGGCCGGCCCGGAGGCCGGAACCGCCGACGTCAACCGCCAGGACCACGGATTCGGCCCCGACGTCGCCGGGCGCCCGACTTGCGCCCGACTGGCTCACGCCCAACCCGCCGGCCCGTCGACGATCAGGATGAACAGATAGCTCGCGGCGGCACCAAGCAAGGCGATCAACGGAAACGAGACGAGCACGGCGCCGGGCTCGGCGCCGAACACTGAGGATACCGCGCCACCACCCACGCCCCAGAGGATCGCGCCGACCCTGACCAGGAACCGCCGGTCGCGCGACGCCCGCAGCCGCCAGTAGACCACCGCGAAGACCACGATCAGCGGCGTGGCCGTGGCCGCCGAGACCGCCAGGGCGAGCGGAACCGACATCCCGGAGCCGCTGCCCAGGTTGCTGCCGGCGACCGCGACGTTGAGCAGGAGCGTCAGCAGAAGCGGCACACCGGCACTGAGCACGACGAGGCCGAGCAGCCAGCGCCACCAGCGCAGTGGCACGGCCGGGAGCCCGTGTGCGTTGTCACCGCTCATGCGACCGGCCTCAAGTCAGCGGCGTCAACCCGCACCACTTCTTGAAGGCCGGGCGGGCCATCAGGCGATCGTAGTAGCCTTCCAGATGCGGCATCGACGGGCGGTCCTGGATCAGCACTATCCAGCGGTGCAGCTGCGGGCCGAGCGGGATGTCGGCCATGGTCAGCCGGTCGCCCATGACGTAGTCGCGGCCCTTCAGGCGGGCGTCCAGGATCGACCAGACGCCGATGCCGTCGCGCCGGGCCGCCTCGATGACCTCGGTCTTGCGCTCGGCCTCCGGCGTGCGCACCAGGCCCCAGAAGATCGGCGTCATGATCGGCAGCACGGTGGTCTGCTGCCAGTCCATCCAGCGGTCGGCGTCGGCGTAGTCCCGCGGGTCGGTTGGCGCCAGCCCCCCCTTGTCGTGCTTGCTGCAGAGGTAGCGGGTGACGGCGTTGGATTCCCACAGGATGAAGCCGTCGTCGTCGATGGTCGGCACCCGGCTGTTCGGGTTCATCGCCAGGTATTCGGGGTCCTTGGTGCGCCCGAACGAGCCGCCGACGTCCTCGCGCTCGAACGGCACGCCCATCTCGTCGCAGGCCCACAGCGGCTTCATGACGTTGGCCGAGTTGGCGCGGCCCCAGATCTTCAGCATGGCAGGCTCCTTCGCCCTCAGGCGGTGGCAGTGCGGTGACTTGCGTCCCAGCCTTCCGGGTCGGCCAGGAAGGCACGGACTTCGTCGAGTTGGCTCTCGGTATAGCCGCGCTCGGGGGCGGCGGCCAACACGTCCCACCAGGTGCACAGGCCGTGCAGGTCGACACCGCGCTCCTTCAGGCTGGTGACGCTCTGCGGGAATACCCCGTAGTGGAAGACCACGAAGCAGTGGGCGCATTCCATGCCGGCGTCGCGGACGGCGTCGACGAAGGACAGCTTGCTGCCACCGTCGGTCGCCAGGTCCTCGACCAGCAGCACCCGGGCGCCGTCGATCACGTTGCCCTCGATTCGGGCGTTGCGGCCGAAGCCCTTCGGCTTCTTGCGGATATAGGCCATCGGCAGGCCCAGCAGCTCGGCCATCCAGGCGGCGAACGGGATGCCCGCGGTCTCACCGCCGGCGACGATGTCGAACGCCTCGACCCCGGCCTTGGCGGCCAGCATCTCGACGCCGAGCTGCATCAGCCGGCGTCGGGCGCGCGGGAAGGCGATGATCCGGCGACAATCGACATAGACCGGCGAAAGCCGGCCGGAGGTGAAGGTGAACGGCTCCTCCGGGCGGATGTGCACCGCCTGGATCTCCAGCAGGATGTCGGCGGCAACTGCCGCCGGACCCTTGTGCCAGTCGGGTGTCAGGGCGGCGGGCGTGAGCGCTCCGGTCATGTCGTCTCCCTCGGGGCTTGAAGCTTCAACCTCATACGCCCGGGGATCGCGGTCGGCAACCACGGGGCGACGGGTGGGTTCCGGCTCCGTCCCGCCTCCGGCGGTCCGGTCCGGAATGACGTCAGGGAAGGGGAGCGTCCCGGCTCCTCCCGCTGACGTCATTCCGGACAGACGCGCCGCCCAGGCGCGGTTGAGCCGGAACCCACCCGCCGCTCGATCCTCTCGGCCCTTACGCCCCGTCGAAGGTCCAGGCCCTGCGGTCGGCCGCCAGGCCGATCAGCGCCAGGCCCTTGGCGACCGACTGGAACTCGTCGCCGGCCTGGATGCGGTCGGCGCCGAAGCGCCGCTCGAACAGGCGCCGCACGGCGGGCACCAGCGAACTGCCGCCGGTCATGAACACCACGTCGACAGCGCCCGCCGCCGTCGTCGTTTCCTCCAGCACCGCGTCCAGGTGGCGCTCCAGCTCGGCAAGGTCGTCGGCGATCCAGTCGTCGAAGTCGTCGCGCGCGACATCGCAGGCGAGATCGACGCCGAGGTCGTCGAGCGACAGGGTCACGGTGTCGGCCACCGACAGCGCCGCCTTGGCCGCCGTGACCCGATGGTTCAGGTGGAAGCCGAGATTGCCGTCGACCAGCGCCAACAAGCGCTCCAGCTTCTCCGGCGCCTCGGACTGGCGGGCCAGCAGGCGCAGGTCGCGCAGCACCTCGGGCGTGCGCAGGAACGAGAACTCGTGCCAGTTGGCGATGCGGTTGAAATAGACCGCCGGAATGTCGAAGCGCTTGCCGAAGGAGCGGTAGGTGCTGCCCTTGCCGACCAGCGGCGCCACCGCGTTCTGCACGATCCGGAAGTCGAATCGGTCGCCGCCGATGCCAACACCACGATGGGCAATCGGCGTAACCTTCGGCGCGCCGGCACCGATCTCGTAGCGGATCACCGAATAATCCGTGGTGCCGCCGCCCAGGTCGGCGACCAGTACGGTGGCGTCCTGCTGCAGCCGGGTCGCGAAATAGTATGACGCGGCCACCGGCTCATACACGAAGCCCGGCCGGCCGAGCCCGGCGTCGCCATAGGCGGCGCGCAGCCGGTCCATCGCCAGGTCGTCGTCCGGGTCGCTGCCCCAGAACGTCACCGGGCGCCCGGCGACGCAGGCGGCGTCCAGACCGTCCAGCCCTTCGCCACGGGCCGTCAGTTCGCCGAGGAATGCCGCGACGATGTCCTCCAGCCGGTAGGCCCGGCCGTAGATCCGGGTCTCCTGGAACAGCCGGCTGCCGAGATAGGACTTCGGCGACTGCACGAGCCGACACTCCGTCGGCGCCGCCAGATAGCGACGGATCGCCCATGGGCCGACCTCGACCTCGACCGGCCCCTTCGCCGCGTCCGGCGGCGTGAACGTCAGAACCGTGCGGCATCCGCCGGACGACGCGCCGTCGACGGTGAACGTCGCGGTGGCGACCCGGCCGCCCGCATCGGCAAATGCCAGGACGGTGTTCGTGGTACCGAAATCGATGCCGATCGAGGCGACCATGACGGTCCTCCCGGTGCGCGGACAGTTTGTGCGGGGGCTGCGAAGGGCCGGCGTGAGTAGCCGATGCGGCGGTCCCGGTCAACCGGCCCCCCTCGCCCAACCCGGGTCGACCGGTCGAGGAACTCGCCCATGGCCTGCCATAGCCATGCCGTGCCATGATTCCGTTCACTTGTCGCCGGCAGTATCCACAATCGGAAAATCGCGATGCGCCGTATCCTCCTGACAACCCTGACGGTTCTGGTCGCCGGTCTGGCGGGCGGCTGCGCCACGCACGAATATGTCGAAGCCTGGAAGACCTGCAGCCGGGATTGGGCCGGCCGGATCGCGCCGGACTACCGGCAGGTGCTGGTGACCAAGGAGCGGCGGACCGAAGTCCCGGACGGCACCGAGACCTGCACCACGGTCGGCAGCACCAAGCGCTGCGAGAAGGGCATGCGGACCGAATGGGTGCCCTACACCGCGGTCGAGACAGTCGATGCCAACGCTCAACTGCGTGAACAGCGGACCCGGGAGTGCACGCAGGCGCGCTGCGCCCAGATCTACGGCAACCCCGACTGCAAGGTTTAGGACGCCTGGAATTCAGGCTGGCGGATCTGGTAGCCGGTCTTGCTCTGCTGGAAGCCGGCCTCGGCATAGAACCGGTGAGTGCCCGGGTCGGTCGAGCCGGTGAGAAGCATGACCTTGTAGCAGCCGGCTTCCCAAGCCGCGGCCACCGCGGCGTCGAGCACCGCCCGGCCATGGCCGCGGCGGCGATGAGTGGCGTGGGTCACGACGTTCTCGATAAGCGCGTAGGACCTTCCCGCCCGCGTCAGGTTCGGGACCACGACCAGCGTGCACGACGCCGCCAGTTCACCCGACGGCACTGTGCCGACCAACACGGTCAGTCCGGGATGCCCGAGGACCTCGCTCCAGACCCGCCCGGAGGTCTCGGCGGACAGTACCCTGTCGGTCCCATTGAGATGCTCGTAAAGATCCAGCAACGCCGCCAGATCCGCCGGACCGGCAGGTCGTATGGTCAGTCCGGTCACGTTGCCCCCTCAATCCGACAGCATCGTCATGGCGGCCCGCCGCTCGCCCGACTTCAGCTTCAGGAACAGCGTCCGCGCCCGCTTGGCATCCGACTCGGACCCGCTGTCCGCAGCCTTCTGCATCGCCAGCGTGGCGGCGTGCTTGGCCCCGCAGATAAAGCTCAACGCCTTGGCCAGACGCCCCATGGCGGCCGGGTCGATACCTGTCTCGTCCATCGCAACGTCCTCTGTTGGTCAGTCGGCGCCGGTGTCGATTCCGGGCCGGTCACGCGCCGATCAGCGCCTGCTCGAAGTTCGGGTTCCCGATCGCCACCTCGGTCGGCCAGTCGAGCAGCAGCCGGCCGCGCGACAACACCACCACCCGATCGGCCACCGCCAGCGCCCGCCCGATGTCCTGCTCCGCCAACAGCACAGCCGATCCGCCGTCGGCCTGCGTCCGCACGGCCTCGAACACCCGGTCGCGTACGACCGGTGCAAGGCCGAGCGACGGCTCGTCCAGCAGGACGACCGGCGGATCGGCGATCACCGCACGGGCGATCGCCAGCATCTGCTGCTGGCCGCCGGACAGGCGCCACGCCGTTTCGTGCCGCTTGTCCGCCAGCATCGGGAACCGCTGCAGCATAGCCTCGATCCGCGCCGCGCGGGACGCCGCATTGCCGGGCGCCGCGACGTCCAGCGTTTCGGCCACCGTCAGCCCGGGGAACAGTCGCCGTCCCTCCGGCGCCCAGCCGACGCCGGCCCGCACCCGGCGCTCCGGCGGCCAGTCGGAAATCTCGGCGCCACCGAGCCAGATGCGGCCGCGCGCCACCGCCGCCAACCCGACGATGGCGCGCAGCAGCGTCGACTTGCCGGCCCCGTTGGCCCCCAGCACGGCAACCACGGTCCCGGGCTCGACCGACAGCGAAACCGGGCCGAGCACGGACTTTCCGGCAATCCGGACCTCGACATCCCGGACGGTCAGGCCGTCGTTCGGGGTCTCCCCGGTCAGGCCGTCGTTCGGGGTCTCCTCGGTCACGCCGCCACCCCGGTCATGCCGCCACCCACTGGCCCAGATAAGCGGCAACCACGGCCGGGTCGCGGCGAACTTCCTCGGGCGTCCCCACCGCCAGTACCTTGCCGGCATCCAGGCACACCACGCGATCCGCCAGCGGCATCAGAAAGTCCATGCCGTGATCGACCACCAGCACCGCCAGTCCCTCCGCCGCCAGCCGACGCAGCAGGACGGCCAGAGCCGCGCGCTCGTCGCCGGTAAGACCGGCCGCCGGCTCGTCCAGGATCAGCGCCTCGGGCTCGGTCGCCAGCGCCCGCGCCAGGTCGAGCCGGCGCAGTTCGGCCGCCCCGAGGTCGGACACCAGCGCACCCGCCCGCTCGGCCAGCCCGACCCGGTCGAGCGCCGCCATCGCACCGGAACGGTCACGGGTACCGACGGCCGCGGCCTCCAGCACGAACAACCCATCGGGCATCTCCGGATGCTGGAAGCCGCGCCCGAGCCCGAGGCCGGACCGGTGATGCGCCGCGCGATCGCCGAGCGGGACACCGCCGAGGCGGATCTGGCCGCTGTCGGGGCGTTCCAGCCCGCTGATCAGGTTGAGCGTTGTGGTCTTGCCGGAACCGTTGGCACCGATCAGTCCGACCACGGTACCGGCCGGCACCGAGAACGACACCCCGTCGAGCGCCGTTACCCCGCCGAACCGCTTGCGCAGGCCGTCGACGATCAGGGCCTTGCCGCGCCGGCGCCGGGCCGGCGTGGCGGCCGCCGGCAGCCTCGGGGGGCGGCTCGGGAAACGCTCGCGCAGCCGGCCGTCCAGGCCGCGCGGCACCAGCACGATGGCCGCCAGCAGCACAACGCCGTAGGCCACGAGGTACGAGCCGTCGAGGAAGCGCAGGAACTCGGGCAGCGGGACCAGCAGGGCGGCTCCGGCGACGGCGCCCAGCGCACTGCCGCGACCGCCGACCACGGCGATCGTCAGGATCGTCACCATCACCTCGAAGCCGGTGACCGCCGGCGACACCACGCCGAGGCCGTGCGCCTGCAGCCCACCGGCAACGCCGCCCATCGCGCCCGCCACGGCGAACAGCCCGAGGCGGGCCGGCACCGGGTTCAGGCCGAGGGTCAGGGCCGCGTGCGGCGCGTCGCGAAGGGTCGCAAGCCGGGCCAGGCGCCCACCGGCCAGCACGATCCGCGACACGACCAGGGCCACCAGCACCAGCGCCCACACCAGGCCGAGCATCGCCAGGCCGTCGGCGATTACGATCGTCCCGACCGCGATCGGCGGTACGCCGTAGAGCCCGTTGGCGCTGCCGGTGATCTCCAGATTGGTCGCCGCCAGCAGTACCAGCTGCGCAAGTCCGAGCGTGGCAAGGGCCACGTAGTGCGACTGCAGCCGCGCGATCGGCACGGCGACCAGCGCCGCCAGCACCGCCGGAACCAGCCCGGCGACCACCAGGCCGACCGGTGCCGGCAGTCCGAGCTTCATTGTCAGCAGAGCACTGGAATAGGCACCGATGCCGAACAGGGCGCCCTGCGCCAGCGACAGCAGGCCGAGCCGGCCGAACACCAGCTGGTAGCCGATCGTCGCGATCGCATAGATCCCGACCAGGGTCGCGATCCGCACGGTATAGGCGTCGCCGAAGCCGACCACGCCGCCGAGGCCGATGGCGGCGGCCGCGAAGTAGACCAGCTCACGGCGGTTCGGTCCGCTCACGCCCGGCGCCCCGCGGCCTCGCCGAACAGCCCCTGCGGGCGGATCGCCAGCACGACCAGTACGCCGAGATAAAGCAGCGCCTCGGCCACCAGGAACGAAGCCCAGGCGGCCACCAGGGTCTCGAACACGGCGATCGCGAAGGCGCCGAGAACCGCCCCCCAGATCCGCCCCCACCCGCCGATGACGGTGGCGACATAAGCCTTCAGCATCAGCATGCCGCCGTCGGTCGGCGTCACCAGATACTGGTTCGAGAGCAGCAGCCCGGCGGCCCCGGCGAGGGCTGCGGACAGTGCGAAGCTGACCGCGATCGTGAGATTCACCGGAATGCCGATGGCGCGCGCCATCTCCGGATCCTGGGCGGCGGCCCGCAGCCGGCGTCCGAACCGGCTGCGCTGCAGCAGGGCATGCACGGCGAGGATCAGGACCGCGGCGGTGGCGATGGTGGCGAGTTGCTGGTGCGACAGGCCGATGCCTGCCACCTGCAGCACGCCCGTGTCGACCAGCGGCGGGCCTAGCCGCGGCTCCGGCCCGATACCGGCCGTGACGCCATGCTGGATGATCAACCCGACCGCGATCATCGCGATGAACACCGAGGTCGGTGGCGCATGGCGCAACGGCGCGTAGGCGATCCCGGCGACCGCCAGCCCGACGATCGCCATGACCGCCAGCGCCGCCGGCAGCACCACCAGCCCCGGCAGTGCGGTATCGACGGGCAGCAGCGCCGCCGCACCGACCGCGACCATGCCGCCGAGCATCACCAGTTCGCCATGTCCGAAATTGACGGCGCCGACCGCGCCGATCACCAGCACGAAGCCGAGAGCCACCAGCGCGTAGACCGCACCGAGCGCAATGGCATTGACTACGAGCTGCGCTGCCGCCTCGATCACTTCACCCCGTCCACCGCGTCATATCGCTTCACGACCGCGGGCACCCGCCCCATGCCGTCGTAGCACACGATGACCGCGTCGTGCGCCATGTTTCCGGTGCCGTCGGACACATACGTCATCGCCACCCCGCTGTAGCGGTGAGATGCCAGCCAGTCGCGCACCGCCTGTGGCGTCCGGGCTCCGTCGGCGACCGCCGCCAGCACCATGGCCATGCCGTCGTACTGGCCGAGCGCGAAGGCGTCCGGATCGCTGCCGAAGCGCGCCCGGTAGGTCTCGACGAACGCCGCCTGTTCCGGACTGGCTGCCGAGACCGGCGACGACGCGGTCTCGGCGCACACACCCTTCAGCTGTTCCGGTTCGGCCAGTGCCGCCGTCGTCGGCTGGTGCATCGCCGAGCCGGCAACGATCGGCAGGCCGAGCCCGAGGCCATGCGCCTGCCGGACCGCCAGCGCGGTCGGCCCCGAGTGCAGTTGCAGCAACAGGCTGTCGGCGCCGGCGGCCCGGGCTCGCTCCAGTGCCGGCACCAGGTCCTTGATGCCCGGGTCGATCGCCTCTTCCAGCACCGGCGCCACGCCCAGTGTCTTCAGGGTGCGGACAAGGTGCTCGTGGCCGCTCTGCCCATAAGCGGTGGTCTGGTACAGGATCGCCGGCTTCCGGGCGCCCAGTTCCTGCACGGCATAGCGGGCCTGGGCGACCTTGACCACGGCGTCGGTCGGGAAGAACCGGAACACCACGTCGTGGCCGAGCTCGGTGATCGTGGCGGTGCCGGATACCGTGACCAGCGGCACCCCGGCGCGGTTCGCGATCGGCGCCATCGCCAGCATCTGGGTTCCGAAGATCGGTGCCGCGATCGCCACCGGATGCTCGCGGTCGAGAGCACGCTGCAGGGCGGTGACGGCGACCTCCGGCGAGGTGGCGGTATCGGCGACCTGATAGGCCACGTTCACGCCCGGCGGCGGGTTGTCCAGCGCCAGCACGGCGCCGTTGCGCTGGGCGATGCCCTCGAGCGCCAGGAAGCCGGTGATCGGCACCAGCACCGAGACCGCGACCGGCTCGGCGGCGTTGGCGATGGCGCCGACGGAGAGCGCGGCGGAGGTCAGAATGATCGGCAGCAGGCGTCGCATCGGTCTCGCTCCTCGGGCCCGGCCTGCGGGCGGGAGAGACTCGGTCTTGCGATGGGAACCGTCCAAGACCGTGACGTCTCCCTCCGCCGGCGTTACCCGGTTCAGGTTCCATGGGTGTTTTCTCAGCCCGCCGCACGACACGACAGGCACCCCAGCATCACGTAGCGAGGCGAGGGTGCGGAATGCGGCGGGCGCTGTCAACGGGGCTTGCAGTTCGGGTTCGCGACCCGGATCCGCGTCCGTTCCGGCCGGGACCGGCTATTGCTCCAGGCCGTCGTGCAGCAGCCAGCGGCCGATCGGCGCGACCTGACCGTGCACCATGTCCCGGCCGGTGACCAGGGTCGCGCCGGATTCGGCTGCCAGGGCGGCCAGGCGGGTGCGGGGCGGGTCCGCCACGATGTCGGCGACCCAGGTCGCGCGCGCGACCAGTAACGGATCGAACGGCGGCGGGTCGCCGTCGCGCATGCCGAGCGGCGTCGCGTTGATCAGCCCGTCGAAGTCGCCCGCCGCCGTGTCTTGCGCGGCGCTCACCGGGCAGCGGGCAGCGGCACGAAGACCGGCCAGCGTCGCGGACAGCAGCGCGCCGTCCAGTTCGGCGATCGCCAGGCCGGCGCAGCCATGGGCGACGATGGCTTGCGCGATCGCCAGGCCGGCGCCGCCGACCCCGGCCAGCAGGATGCGGGCCTTCCCGACCGCCACGCCCTTCGCCTGCAGGGCGGCGACCAGTGCCGCACCATCGAACTGCGCGCCGACCAGTTCGCCCGTGACCCGGCGCTTGACCGCATTGACGCTGCCGGCCCGGGCGGCGACCGCGGAGATCGCAGCCAGATGCGGGATGATCGACCGCTTGTGCGGCATCGTCACCATCAGCCCGTCGACCGCCGGGTCGCCCCGGACGGCGTCCATGAACGACGCGAGACCGGCCGGATCGAGATGCCGGACCTCCACCCGCGCGTCCGTGCCCTGCCCGGCGAGGAACGCCTCGAGCAACGGCGGGGTGCGGACCGTCGTGACGGGGGCCCCGATCATCAGGTAGCGCTGCATCGTCGCTCCGCCCGGTCGCCGGTTCAGGTGAACTTGTAGATCCCGAGCTTCTGGAAGATGTCGTAGATCCGGTTGGCGTATTTCGCGAAGTCCGGATACTCGCCGAGATGCGCCGGCCGCGGCCGCGGCAGGTCGATCGCGATCTCCTCGACGATCCGCCCCGGCCCCTTCGACATGACCAGCACCCGGTCGCTCAGCCCGACCGCCTCCTCGATGCTGTGGGTGATGAACAGCACGGTCTTGCTTGTATCCAGCCACAGCATCTCCAGGTCGTGGCGGATCTGCGTGCGGGTGATGGCGTCGAGGGCGCCGAACGGCTCGTCCATCAGCAGCATCGACGGGTCGTGGACCAGGGCGCGGGCGATCGACACGCGCTGGCGCATCCCGCCCGACAGCTGCCAGGGATAGCGGTTCTCGGCGCCAACCAGGTCGAGGCGCTCGAACAGCATGCGGGCGCGATCCTCCAGGACGGCCTTGTCGAGGCCGCGGATCTCCTGCTGCAGCATCACGTTCTTCATCGCGGTCCGGAACTCCAGCAGGAGATGGTCCTGGAACACGATGCCGACCTCGGTGATCGGCGCGGTCAGCGGCTTACCGTCGACCTCGACGCTGCCGCCGCTGACCGGCTCCAGGCCGGACACCAGCAGCATGGTGGTGCTCTTCCCGCAGCCCGACGGGCCGATCAGGCTGACGAACTCGCCCGGCTTGATATCGAGGTCGATCGGCCCGAGCGCATGGTGGGCGTCCGCACCGCTGCCGTAGATCTTGGTCATCCCGCGGGCGACGATCGACGCGCCGATGTCGGCATCGCGGCCGGACGAGGTGCCTGGATCCGTGGTGTCGCGTTGCATGGTCGGCCCCGGTGCTGTTGCGTTCATCCTGTCCGCCCCGCTCCGTCGGTCAGACGGTCATCGGTTTCAATGTCCCCGGCCGCGCGCCCACGGCATCAGCCAGTGCTCGGTGGCGAGCATGGCGCCGTTGAACACCATCGCCACCAGCGCGGTCGCGATCAGACCGCTGAACATCAGCGTCTGGTCCATGAAGCTGGACGCCCGCATGATCAGAAAGCCGAGCCCGGCGCTCGAGCCGATGAACTCGGCGATGATCACGCCCTCGACCGCCTTCACGATGCCGATCTTCATGCCAGCGAACACGAAGGTCATCGCCGCCGGCAGCCGCACATGGCGGAACGCCTGCCAGGTGTTCGCCCCCATCGAGCGGGTGATGTAGTAGAGCCGCGGATCGGTCGCGCGGAACCCCGCCATGCTGTCGACCAGGATCGGGAAGAAGCACATCAGGAAGACGATCAGGACGATGACCAGCTGGTTGACGCCGAACCATACGATCAGGATCGGCCCGATCACCGTCTTCGGCATGATGTTCAGGAACACGATCACCGGGTAGAGCCCGCGCTCGAAGGTGCCGATCGACACGATCGCCAGCGCCAACGGTACCGCGACCGCCACGGCGAGCGCGAACCCCAGGACGATCGACACCGCCGTCGACCACGCCTGCTCCAGGAGCAGGGCATGGTCGACGACCATCCGGCTGAGAAAGTCCGATGGCTTCGGCAGCAGCCACAGGGGCACGTCCATGATCCGGACCAGCACCTCCCACAGGCCGAGGAAGGCCGCGACCGCCACGACCGGGTAGACCAGCCTTGCAAGCTGCTCGCCGGTAAGCGCGATCGCCGGTCGGGCAGCAGACTCGCCGGATGCCGACATCGAGATTTCCTCAGGCCCCGGAAGCTGCCGCCGGCGACCGCCACCCGGCGGTCGGCGACGTTACGGGCACGTCACCGGATCCGCCGGCAGGTAGTCGTTGGTGTAGTAGTGGGTGATCGGATTGTCGGTCGGGAACGCCATCGCGGTGGTCATCACGCCGTAGATGTTTTCCCAGGTCTTGGCATCTGTGGCGCCGATCGTGTCGCCCGCGCCACCCGGGCAGACCGACGCGAAGCTGTAGACCGCGCCCTGCATCAGGGCCTCCTTGGACTTCTGAGCCTCCGGGAACACCTCCTTCAGGGCGTCGACGGCGGCCGCCGGATTCTTCATCGCGGCCTGCCAGCCCTTCAGGGTGGCGCGGATGAAGCGCTTGTAGAGGTCCGGGTTCTCCGCGAGCTTGTCCTCGCGGGCGATCAGGCTGAGGCTGACCAGCGGCACGCCGTGATCGTAGAAGTACATGTTGCTGGCCTTGATCCCCTGCGCGGCCAGCGGGACGACGACGTTCTCCGGCGTCTCGGCGACCGCGTCGGCGCCGCCGGAGGTCAGCAGGCCGAGGTTGGCGTTCTGGGCGGCCGACACGACCTCGACGTCCGACTCCTGCATGCCGTTGGCCTTCAGGAACACCGGCACCAGCGGCACCATGGCAGTCCCGGGCGCCACCGCGAGCTTCTTGCCCTTGAGGTCCTGCGGCGTCTTGATGCCCGAGGAATCGAGATAGACGATGCCGAACTGCCCGGCCTTCCAGATCGTCGAGATGATCCTGATGGGAGCGCCCTTGGCCGCCACGTTGAGCGCGGCGCCGGCGTCGGCGTAGCCGATCTCGCTCTGGCCGGTGGCGACGAGCTGGGCGGCGACCGACGAGCCGCGGCCCTCCTGCAGCGTCACGTCCAGCCCCTCGGCGGCATACAGGCCCTGCTTCTGGGCCAGGGCGAAACCGAGATGCGCGGAGTCGGCGCGCCAGTTCATGGTGAGGGTCAGCTTGTCGGCGGCGGCCGCAGTGCCGGCCGTCGCCATCGCGACCAGGGTCGCGGCGGCCAGCGTTCGGATCGTTCGGTTCATGGCATCCTCCCTTGATTGACAGTGCTTTTTTGAAGATCGAAGCGGTGCTCGGTGTCAGGCCATCATCGGCGCCGCCACGGCAGCAGCAGGCCCTCGAGCGCGAATACCCCGTAGCTCAGCGCGACGCCGATCGCCGACGCGACCACCAGGGTGGCGAAGATCATCGACGTGTCCTTGCTGTCCATGGCGCGCAGCACGACGTAGCCGAGGCCGTCGTTCGAGTTCATCCATTCGACGACGATGACCACGGTCACCGCGATCACGATGGTGGTCTTGAACCCGGCGAAGATGTTGGGGGCGGCCGACGGCAGCTGGATGTACCGGAAGCTCTGCCACCAAGACGCGTTCATCGATCGGCTCAGGTAGAACTGGCGGCGGTCGGTGGACTTGAAACCGACCGCGCTGTCCACCAGGACCGGAAAGAAGGTAATCAGCGCCGTCAGCAGGATCTTCGGGAAGTCGCTGTAGCCGAACCAGACCAGCATCAGCGGCGCCAGGGTGATCTTCGGGAGCCCCTGGACGAACACCACCAGCGGATACAGGAACAGCTCGCAGAACCGGAACGTGGCGATCAGGTAGCCCAGGATCAGCCCGGGGACGGCGCCGGCGACGAAGCCGTAGATCACCAACTTCGTGGTCGCGAATCCGTGCACCAGGAAACGCTGGTGGTCGGTCGCGATCCGGGCCAGGAAATCCGACGGCGGCGGCAGCACGAATACCGGTACGTGGAAAAGCCGAACCGACGCCTCCCAGATCAGCAGCAGCCCGGCGAACCACAGCATCGGCTCGCCGACTCTCCGGACGGATGCGGGCAGATTCACCGCAGACCTCCGGCCACCGAAGGTTCCGCGGGAACCCGGACGGGTTGGCGGATCATGCCGGCACCGCCGTCTGATCGGCCAGTGCCCGAACGGCGGGCGCGACCCCGCGCTGCCGGATGCGAAGTGGCCAGATCGCGGCGATCTCGCCGGCGGCGGCGTGCAGCTCGCGGCTGAGGTCGCCGTAGCGCTCGGGCGTGATCCGCAGCAGCGGCCCGGCGATGCTGATGGTGCCCGCCACCGGCGCATCGGCCCGCTCGCCGGCGAAGAACGGCACCGCCAGGGCGGCGGTCCCGGCCTCGGCTTCGTCGACCGCCGTCGCATAGCCGCGCGACCGGGTGTCCGCCAGGTGACGGCGGAACGCATCGACTCCGGTCGCCGCGTGCGATCCGAGCGGCCGGCGCGCCTTGAACCCGCGCGCGCACACGATGCGCAGGGCCTCGTCCTCCGGCAGCGTCGACAGCCACGCCTTGCCGTTGGCGGTGGCGTGCAGGACGATCTCCTGCCCCATGTCCGGGTCGTAGCGCAGTCCGGCGGTAGCCCCCTGCGCCCGCGCCACCCAGACCAGATCCTCGCCCTCGACGATCGCCAGCCGGCAATACTCCTGGGTACGGCGCGCCAGCCTGTCGAGTACCGCCTGCACGACGTCGGGGACCGCGCGCGCGTCGAGGTTGCGGAACGCCAGCGTGCTCAGCCGAAGCGACAACGCGTAGTTCTGGCTCGACGGGTCCTGGACCACCCAGCCCCGGGCCATGAGCGTTGCGAGGATCCGGTGCCCGGCGCTGACCGGCAATTCGACGCGACGCGCGATCTCCGTAAGATCCAAAGGTTCCGCCTCGCCGGCAAGTGTCTCGACGATGGCAAGGCAGCGTGCGATCGCGTTGATCGTCATGGGGTTTTCGCTGCCGTTCGAAGCTTGAATTGGAATATCATTCAAAAACGGTATTGGATTCCAAAATTGGATTCAATACCGTTCTGACCACACGCGAACCGCGTATCGATACCCTGGGAGATGCGAATGAGCCTGGCAGGACAAGGCGCCGTCGCGATCTGGCACGATATAGCGCCGGAAGGCCGGGCCGAATTCTATGACTGGCACGGCACGGAACACATGCCGGAGCGGGTCGGGATTCCGGGCTTTCTACGCGGTCGCCGCTACATCGCCCGCAAGGCCGACCTCGAGTTCTTCAATCTCTACGAGGCGAGCACACCGGACGTCGTGACCGGCCCGGGATACCGGGAACGGCTCGACGACCCGACGCCGTGGACGATCGCCACCGTGAAGCATTTTCGGCGCGTCGCCCGGTCGATCTGCCGGGTCGCCGCCAGCTTCGGCACCGGGCAAGGCGGGCTGGTCTCGACCTGGCGCTACGACGTCCCGGACACCGCCGCGGCAGCGCATATCGAGGCGATGACGCGGACGATCCTGCCGGCGATTGCGCGCCACGGATCCGTCGCCGGCGCGCATCTGCTGGTCGCCGACGCCGACGCGAGCGCCGTCGACAACGCCGAAAGCAAGGCACGGGGCGTGGCCAACCGGGTTCCGCGCTGGGTGGTGGTCGTGGAGGGCTGGGGCGACGAGGAGCCGTTCGCCAGGTTCTGTCGCGAGGCGCTGTCCGACAACGTGCTCGCCGCCAACGGCGCCGCCGGCCCGGCCCTGGTCGGCCTCTACCAACTGCAGGCGACCACCAGCCGCTCCGACGTCGACGGCTGACCCGGCAGATGGAAGCCCGAAACGGACCGTTGCCGTCCTTCCCGGCCCGTGCTCCCATCTCCGCATGATCGATCCCAACCTGCAGCCCCATCTCGACCGCGACTTCGTCGGCTACGGCCGCAACCCGCCGACGGCCGACTGGCCCGGCGGTGCCCGGGTCGCCGTCAACTTCGTGATCAACTACGAGGAGGGCTCGGAGTACTCGATCCCCGACGGCGACGGATTCTCGGAGGCCGGCCTGACCGAGTCGCCGGACTCACCGAACGGGCCGGGCTCACGCGACCTCGCGGCCGAGAGCATGTACGAATACGGCACCCGGGTCGGGTTCTGGCGGGTGCACCGGCTGTTCACCGAACGCGGGCTGCCAGCGACCGTCAACGCCTGCGCCCTGGCGCTGGAACGCAACGACGAGGCGGCCGCCGCCATTCGCGAGACCGACTGGGACATCTGCTGCCACGGCTGGCGCTGGGTCGAGCACTGGCGGCTGACCGAGGACGAGGAGCGCGAGCACATCCGCCGCGCCGTCGCCTCGCTGGAACGGACAACCGGGGCCAGGCCGCCGGGCTGGTACTGCCGGCACGGGCCGAGTGTGAACACCCGGCGACTGCTCATCGAGCATGGCGGCTTCCTGTACGACAGCGACAGCTATGCCGACGAGCTGCCGTACTGGACCCGGGTCGGCGATACCCCGCACCTGGTGGTGCCCTACTCGCTCGCCACCAACGATTCCAAGTTCTCGCGCAACCATTTCCCGACCGCCGACGACTACGTGGCGCATGTCCGCGACGCCATCGACATGCTGTGGGAGGAAGGCGCCGAGACCCCGCGCATGATGTCCTGCGGGCTGCACCTGCGACTGATCGGCCATCCGTCGCGGGCCGCCGGCCTGGCCCGGCTGCTGGACTACTGCGCCGCCAAGGAGGGCGTGTGGGTATCGAAACGGGTCGATATCGCCCGACATTGGACGGCGCGACACCCGGCGCCGCAGGTCACTTCAGCAGCGCGGACGGGTGGCCCCAGCCGGGCAGCGCCCTGATTCGGTCGAGCCAGTCCCCGACCTGCGGCCAGCGAGCGACGTCCAGCTCCGCCTGGTCGAGCCAGAACAGATAGCCGCAGCAGGACAGGTCGGCGATCGTTACCGCGTCTCCCAACAGGAACGGCCTGCCGCCCTCGAATTCCCGGTCCAGCCGGCCAAGGTCCTGCTCCGCGCGACCCTGGATCCAGGTCACGGCCTCGTCCGGGGTGTCGGTCTGGAACCGCCGGGCGAAGCGCAGGTTCGGTACCGAGAAGCCGAGCCTGGTGCTCTCCCAGAACAGCCACTCGGCGACCCGGTCGGAGTCCGGCGCGCCGAGCCGGCCGCTGGTTCGTGCCAGATACAGCAGAATGGCATTGGACTGCACCAGCGGCGGCCGGTCGCCGTCGATCAGCACCGGAACCTCGTCGAACCGGCTGGCCGCGCGGAACTCCGCCGGGCGGTCCGGTCGCGGGGTAAACAGGTCGATGGAGCGATACTCATGCTCCAGGCCAAGCAGCGCCAGCGCCAGCGCGACCTTGTAGGAATGGCCCGACTCCCTGTTGCCGTAGAATACCAGTTTCGCCACGACGCATCCTCCACTCGAGCATCCACAGGGCCGACCCTGACGCATGCCGGGCCGGTCGCATAGTGGGTCACGTCCCGGCGATCGCCCGGCTGCTCGACCGCTATCCCGGCAAGGCCGCGTCGACATCGCCCGGCACTGGACGGCGCGGCGCCCGATACCCTGACGGTTCAGCCTCGGGACGCCTGCTGCCGCGGCGCCCGCTCCATCCCGACCAGCAAGCGAACCACCTGCGCGTCGCGCGCCAGGGGAAGGCCGAGACGCCACCACGCCGACAGGAAGAATTCCTTCGCCGGCGTGTATCGCAGCAGAAGCGGCTCGGGCCGGAGCAACTGCGCGCGGTAGGTCACGATCAGGAAAGTCATGAACGGGACGGCCATTTCGCCGACGAGCATGCCGGTCATGTCGACGCCGAGGGTGCCGCTGACAATCGACCCGTGCAGGCGGATGCGAAAATCCCTTCCGCCGTCGACCACGTCGAGCAGCGACACCGAGCCCAGCGCCGGGCGCAGCAGCAGCGGATCAACGGCCTCCGGCAATGGCGGGCCACCGGCGCTCGCGGCGACTTCCTGCCACCAGGCGACAAGGTGGCGGAGCGTCTCCGAGTCCATGTCGTCAGGCGGCGGGTTCCAGATCATTACTGGCGGCGGACTGCCGAGGCTGGCCATCACCGCGTCGCAGCAGTCCAACTCGCCATCGGCCAAGCGCCTGGCCAACCCCCAGGACTCCTCTGCCGTCAGCGTTCCGGGTCCACTCTGGTCATCCTGCCCGCCGGGGCGGGTGGCCGAGTTCAAGACTGGTAGCCTCCGCGGTGCTTCTAAAGCGACGGGTATGACAATACACTTTTGCTATCCTAAAGCTTATTTGCAATCCGCCCGAACTCAAGCACCGACAGACGCCCTTCAGGGCAAGCGGGTGAAGAGCTTCGGGTATCGCGGCTCGCGCATGACCGGCATTCACCCGATCGCCCCGGGCGCCCCGGGCGCCCTTACATCGTGCTTGACCTGCATTAAAAATGAATATGAATTCGTATTCATGACAATTTCCGGATCGTCCCGCTCCGACCGCCGCCGCCGTGACCTGCTGGTGGCGGCGCGGCGTGTGGTCAGCGACGGCGGCTTCCGGGATCTGCAGATGCTGGCGGTGGCGGCCACCGCCGGCACCGCGGTCGGCACCATCTACCGCTATTTTCCGACCAAGGCCGGGCTGTGCGGCGCACTGGTCGCGGAAGTGTCGGCGCGCGAGCTGGCGGTGATTCGCTCGATCTGCGAGGCCGACGGTCCGCCGGACCGCCGGTTGCACGACGCGGTCGCGACCTTCGCCCGGCGCGCCCTGCAGAACCGCCAGCTCGCCTATGCGATGATCGCCGAACCGGTGGAGGCTGCCGTCGACGACGCCCGCCTGGAATGGCGGCGACGGATCGGCGAGGCGTTGGCCGGCCTGATCGCCCAAGGCTCCGCCACCGGCCGGTTCCGCGCGGTAGACGGCCGGCTGGCCGCCGCCTGCATCGTCGGCGCCTTCATGGAGGCGCTGGTCGGGCCGCTGGAGCCGACGGCGCACCGCAACGACGACCGTAGGCTCGCCGACGCCATCGCCGGGCTTTGCCTCGCGATCGTAGCCACCCCCCAGTCCGCGGAGGACACCGATGACCCCGCCTGACACCGCTTACGCCACCCACGACGTCTACAACCAGTCCGGCGACATCGGCGACGTCGACCTGTTCGGCGGCGATGCGGTGCTGACCGACACCGCCGCGGCCTACGGCGCCGACTGGGCCTCCGGCCGGCTGCATGCCGCCGGCCGCATAACCGGGTCGGCCGCGACCCGGGATCTCGCCCGCCAGGCCAACCGGGTGCTGCCGGAGCTGCGCAGCCACGACCGCTTCGGCAATCGCATCGACCAGATCGAGTTCCACCCGGCCTGGCACGAGCTGATGGACCGCTGCTTCGGCACCGCCACCCACTCGCTGTCGTGGACCGACGGACGATCCGGGGCACAGGTGGCGCGCGCCATGCTGTCTTACCTCTGGAACCAGGCCGAGAACGGCATCTGCTGCCCGATGGGCATGACCTTCTCGTCGATAGCCGCCCTCCGCCACGCGCCCGAGCTGGCCGCCTACTGGGAACCGATGATCCTGCGCGAGGCCTACGACCCGCGCCCCCTGCCGGCCGAGGCCAAGCGGGCGATCACCGTCGGCATGGCGATGACCGAGAAGCAGGGCGGCTCCGACCTGCGGCGCACCCAGACCACGGCCCGGCCGGCCGGAAACGACCGCGGCCCCGGCTCACGCTGGCTGCTGACCGGCCACAAATGGTTCTTCTCGGTCCCGCAGTCCGACGTGTTCCTGACCCTGGCCCAGACCGAGAAGGGCGTGACCTGCTTCCTGGCCCGCGGCTGGCTGCCGGACGGCAGCCGCAACCGTCTGAAGCTGCAGCGCCTCAAGGACAAGTGCGGCAACAAGTCGAACGCTTCCTCGGAGGTCGAGTTCCACGACCTGGAGGCGCAGTTGGTCGGCGAGGAGGGCCACGGCATCCGCGCGTCGATCGAGATGGCGCATCTGACGCGCCTGGATTTCGCGGTCGGCTCGGCCGGACTGATGCGCCAGGCGGTCACCCAGGCGATCCATCATGTCAGCAATCGCTCGGCGTTCCAGAAGCGGCTGGTCGACCTGCCGGTCATGGGCCGCGTCGTGGCCGACCTGGCCCTGGAGGTCGAGGGCATGACCTGGATGGGGATGCGGCTCGCCGCCACCCTCGACCGCGAGACGACCGACGAGGGCGAGCGGCTGCTCGGCCGGATCGCCACGCCGATGGCCAAGTACTGGGCCTGCAAGCGCGCCCCGGCGGTGGTGACCGAGGCGCTGGAATGCCATGGCGGCAACGGCTTCATCGAGGACCACCTGATGGCGCGGCTGTACCGCGAGGCGCCGCTGAACGGCATCTGGGAGGGCACCGGCAGTGTCGTCTGCCTGGATGTGGTGCGGTCGATCCGCCGCGAGCCGGCGACCGTCGACGCCTTCCTCGACGTGCTGCGCGCCGAGCGCGGCGCCGAGCCGCTGCTGGACCGTGCCGCCGACCAGCTTGCCGACCTGATGCGCGGCCTCGTCACCGACGAGGCGCCGGCCCGGCATGTGGTCGAGCGCATGGCGCACGCGTTCCAGGCCGCCCTGATGGTCAACCACGCCCCAGGCGAGGTGGCGGCGGCGTTCTGCGCCACCCGGCTCGGCGAAGGCTGGCGCGGGCATTTCGGTGGCAGCGGCGCGGACCTGCCGGTGAACGCGATCGTCGACCGCGCCCGGCTGGCGACGTCGTAGTCCGCCCTTCGGCCCGCCAGACTGCGGCATGCTGTAGACTGCGGCATGCTGCGCGAAGCCCTGGAGTGGCTCGTCACCCCGAGCCTGCCGTTCACCCGTCGCACCGGCCACCTGTCGGAGTTCGTGGCGATCGCCGCGCGCCGGCGTCGGCACCGCGCGGCCTGGGCCCCGCACGAAGCGCGCAGCCGGGCCGCGGTGCTGCGGGCCGCCGCCACCGCCGACCCGGACGGTGTCGCCGTGATCCTCGGCGCCGGCCACCTGTACGACGTGCCGCTGAGCGACCTCGCGGCCCGGTTCCGGAGCGTCCGACTCGTCGATCTCGCGTTTTCCGCCGCCACCCGGCGCGCCGCCCGTCGCCTCGGCAATGTCGCCTGCGTGAGCCACGACGTCACCGAGTCGCTGCCGGCGCTGACGGCTGTCGCCACCCCCCGGTTCCTGCTCGAGGAACCCGGACTGAAATTCGTCGCGTCGGTGAACCTGCTGTCGCAGCTGGCGGTCGTGGCGACCCGGGAATTGGACGACACGACGGCCGACCGGGTCGGCCGGAGCCTGATCGAAGCGCATCTCGCCTGGCTGCGATGCCTGCCCTGCCCGGCCGCGCTAATCTGCGACCGGAGCGTCGAGATTCTTGGACCGGACGGTGCCGTGGCCGCCACTCTCGACCCGTTCAGGGGGGCCGACCCGCCGGGCGTGGACGAGGCCTGGACGTGGAACATCGCGCCGGCCGGCGAAGTCGACCGGACGCACTCCGTTCGCCACATCGTCGGCGCCACCGACTGGATTTGAGTCGCGGTGCGGACGGCGCGGCACTGGTGGCGCGGCCCAGGCACGCACTTGACGCAATTGACATGGAACACGGATCATCGATTGTCATGGCTCGCCGCAACCAGTGGTCCGCAGCCCCGACGCGAAAGGCGTCCGCACGATGACTCCGCAAGCCCTCCAGAACCTGGAAACGCCTGCGCGTCCGCGGCACCGCACCGGCTCCGTGACCATACGGGCGGGCTCGGTCGCCGACATCCCGGCGCTCGTGCAGCTCGAGGAGACCTGCTTCGAGACCGACCGGCTGTCGCGGCGCAGCTTCCACCACATGCTCACCAGGGCCAATGCGTCGCTGTTCGTTGCCGAGGCGGACGCCGAGATCCTGGGGTACGGCGTGGTTCTGTTCCACTTCGGCACCGCGCTCGCCCGCCTGTATTCGCTCGCCGTGCACCCGGAGGCGCGAGGCCGCGGCATCGGCATTCGCCTGCTCGACTACGCCGAGGCGGAGACGAGGTCGCATGACTGCGTCGCCCTTCGGCTCGAGGTGCGGGCCGACAACAGCACCGCGATCTCGCTCTACGAGAGCCGCGGGCACCGGCGGTTGATGCCGTTGCCGCACTACTACGAGGACGAAAGCGACGGCTGGCGCTACGAGAAGCGCATGACGTTCAGCCCGCCGCCGACCATGCCGCGGGTGCCCTACTACCACCAGACCACGGACTTCACCTGCGGGCCCGCCTGCCTGATGATGGCGATGTCGGCGCTCGACACCGCGCGGCCGATGGACCCGGACGACGAGATCCGCATCTGGCGCGAGGCCACGACCATCTTCATGACGTCCGGGCACGGCGGCTGCGGGCCGTTCGGGCTGGCGCTCGCCGGGCACCGGCGCGGCTTCGAGGTCCGCGCCATCGTCACCAAGAGCGGGCCGCTGTTCCTCGACACCGTCCGCAGCGCCGAGAAGAAGCGCATCATGGAACGCGCCCAGGCCTCCGTCCGTGCGGATTTCCGGGCCGCCGGCCTGACCGCCGAGATCGCGCCGATCACCGCGTCCGACCTGCAGCGCGCCCTCGAGGGCGGCTGGATCCCGATCCTGCTTGTCAGTTCCTATCGTTTCAACGCCGAGAAAGTCCCCCATTGGATCGTCGTGACAGGCGTCGACGATCGCTTCCTTTTGGTGCATGACCCGGACATGGACGATGACCTTTTGAAAACCGGCGTGGATTGCGTCCACGTGCCGATCCCCCGATCCGCCTTCGAGAGCATGACGCGCTACGGGCGGTCCCGCCTGCAGGCCGCGGTCCTGGTCCGCGGCCGGGAGGTATCGGCATGAGCGGCCTGGTCGTCCTGGTCGACCGCATGGAAGACCTGCCGATCCCGCCCGAGGGGCTGCAGGTCGTGCGCACGCGCGACTACCTCACGCAGCCGACCAGTTTCGGTGACGAGGCGATTCGGATCGTCAACCTGTCCCGCGACCTGGTCTATCTCGGCCAGGGCTACTACGCGTCGCTTCTGGCCGAAGCCCGCGGCCATCGCGTGATCCCCTCGGCGGCGGCGATCCTGTCGCTCAAGGAACGCGGCCGCGCCTGGACCGGGATGCGCGCGGTCGAGCGGGTGCTGCTGCGTTCGCTGGCCCGAATCAAGGAAACCCCCGAAGCGTCATTCTCGATCGACGTCTATTTCGGCCGTACCGCCGACCCGCGCTACGAGCGGGTGGCGCGCGAGGCCTTCGACCGGTTCCGGGCGCCGATCCTGCGCGTACAGATCCGCCGCGACCCCGAGTGGGGCTTCTACGTAAAGGCGATCCGGCCGCGCACCATCGACGAGTTGCATCCCGGCGAACAGCCGACCTTCGCGGCCGCGCTCGAGGCCTACACCCGCCGGGAGTGGCGGGCGCCCAAGGGACCCAAGCGGGTGCGGTACACCCTGGCGGTGCTGCACGACCCCAAGGAGGCGCTACCGCCGTCGGATCCCAAGGCGTTGGCAACGCTGGAGCGGGTCGGCGCCCAGATGGGCGTCTCGGTCGAGCTGATCCAGCCGAAGGACTATTCGCGGCTGGCGGAGTTCGACGCGTTGTTCATCCGCATGACCACCGCGCTCGACAACCCGACATACCGGTTCGCGCGCAAGGCCGAGGACGAGGGCATGCCGGTGCTCGACGACCCGACCTCGATCCTGCGCTGCACCAACAAGGTGTTCCTGGCCGAGACCCTGACCGCCCGCAAGATCCCGGCGCCGAAGACCCTGGTGCTGGACTCCCGCAGCCTGAAGCGCGCCACCGACGAGCTGTCGTTCCCGATCGTCCTGAAGATCCCGGACGGCTCGTTCTCGCGCGGCGTGACGAAGGCCGACAACCTGGACGAGCTCAAGCGCAAGTCGAAGGAGCTGTTCGCCGACAGCGACCTGATCCTGGCGCAGGAGTTCATGCCGACCGAGTTCGACTGGCGGGTCGGCGTCCTGGACGGCGTGCCGTTGTTCGTCTCGCAATACACGATGGCGCCGAAGCACTGGCAGATCTACAACCACGGTGCCACTGGCCGCGCCAAGCACGGCGGCTTCCGGACCTTCGCGGTCGAGGACACCCCGAAGCAGGTGCTGGACGTGGCGGTCGCGGCGACCCGCCTGATGGGAACCGGGCTGTACGGCGTCGACCTCAAGCAGAACGACCGCGGCGTGTTCGTGGTCGAGGTCAACGACAACCCGAACATCGACGCCGGGGTCGAGGACAAGGTCCTCAAGGACGCCCTGTACCGGACCTTGCTGGAATCCTTCACGCGCCGCATCGAGGCCGGATGAACAGACGGTAATTTGACGAGCCGCCGGCAGCACCTATCCTCGCCGTCAGGAGGTTCCGCCGATGATCCGACGCCGCACGCTGTTCGCCCTGCTCGCCGTCTCACTGCTCGGTTCGCCGATCGTCCCGCCGGCCGCGGCCGCACCGCGCGACACCCTGACGATCGGGCTGACCCAGTATCCCAGCACCCTGAATCCGATGATCGATTCGATGCTGGCGAAGTCCTACGTCCTTGGCGCCACCCAGCGGCAGATCACCATCGACGGCCCTGACTGGGAACCGGCCTGCCAGCTCTGCGTCAAGCTGCCGAGCCTGGAGGACGGCGACGCCGTGAGGTTCCCGTCGAAGACCGAGGCCGGCGCGCCGGTCGACGGCGTGCGCAAGACCTACACCCTGCGAGACGACGCCTTCTGGGCCGACGGCACGCCGGTCACCGCCGACGACGTGGTGTTCGCCTGGGAGGTCGGCCGCCACCCCGATACCGGGGTCGCCAACTTCCGTGCCTACCGCGATGTCCTCGACATCGAGGTGCACGGGCCGAAGCGGTTCACCCTGGTCGAACGCAAGCTCGACTACCGCTACCGGTCGGCCGGCGACTTTCAGGTGCTGCCGGCCCATATCGAGCGCCCGGCCTTCGAGGTGCCGCGCGAATACCGCAACCGCACGCTCTACCAGACCGACCCGACCAACCCCGGGCTCTGGAACGGCCCCTACCGGGTCGTGCAGGTCGAGACCGGCTCGCGCATCGGGCTGGCGCGCAACGAGCACTGGAAGGGCCCGCGGCCGGCCTTCGACCGGGTCGAAATCCGGGCGATCGAGAACACCTCGGCGCTCGAGGCCAACCTGCTGTCCGGGTCGATCGACATGATCGCCGGCGAACTGGGCCTGGCGGTCGACCAGGCCATCGCCTTCGAGAAGCGGCACGGCGACACGTACACCGTGCTGTACCAGCCGGGACTGGTCTACGAGCACCTGGACGTCATGCTGGACAACCCGGTCCTGGCCGACCGCCGGGTCCGGCAGGCGCTGATCCTGGCGGTCGACCGGCAGGCGATCAACGACCGGCTGTTCGCCGGCAAGCAACCGGTCGCCGACACCAACGTGCACCCGCTGGACTGGGTGAATGCGACCGTCGGGGTCCCGACCTACGGCTTCGAGCCGGAGCGCGCCAAGGCCCTGCTCGACGAAGCCGGCTGGACCGTCGGGCCGAAGGGAACCCGCGTCAACGCCCAGGGCGAGACCCTTACGATCGAGCTGATGACCACCGCCGGCAACCGCACCCGCGAACTGATCCAGCAGGTACTGGTCGACTACTGGAAGCGGATCGGCGTCGAGGCCAGGCCCCGCATCGAGCTGGCGCAGGTGTTCTTCGGCGAGACCGTGCAGAAGCGGCGGTTCACCGGCCTCGCCATGTTCGCCTGGCTGTCGGCGCCGGAGAGCCTGCCACGCACCACCCTCCACTCGGAGTCGATCCCGACCGAGGCCAACAACTGGGCCGGCCAGAACGCCACCGGATTCCGCAACGCCGAGATGGACCGGCTGATCGATGCCGCCGAGATCGAGCTGGACCGCGACAAGCGCAAGGCGCTGTGGGCCGAGATGCAGCGGGTCTACGCCGTCGAACTGCCGGCGATCCCGCTGTATTTCCGGACCGAGCCGTACATCCTGCCGAAATGGCTGACCGGAATACGCCCGACCGGCCACAAGTACAGCACGACCAACTGGATCGAGGACTGGCAGGTGGCGGAATGATGTCCGTCGCCCGTCGCTTCGTGGGTCCCGGAGCCGTCCGCTCGCGCGGGCTCTCCGGGATGACGAGGGGAGAGCACTGGCAACAATCGAGAACCGGGAAGCCTCCCCGATCTTCGTCATCCCGGAAAGGCTGCGGCAGCAGCCGGCTCCGGGACCCACGGGGCGACGGGCACCTGCCCACGCCGCGACGCGCAGCCTGACGCCCATGCTGCGCTACCTCGCCTTCCGCCTCCTGCAGGCCCTGGTCGTCCTGCTGCTGCTGTCGGCGGCGACCTACCTGCTGCTGGGGCTGATGCCGGGCGACCCGATCGACCTGATGGTCGGCGCCGACCCGCGCATCACCTCGGAGGACATCGCGCGCCTGAAGGCCCTGCAGGGCCTCGACCGGCCGGTCTGGGAGCGCTACCTGAACTGGCTGTTTGCCGCCCTGCAAGGCGACCTCGGCTATTCGCGGCTGTACACCCGGCCGGTGCTCGACATCGTCGCCGAGCGCATGCCGCGTACCCTGCTGCTGATCGGCCTGGCGCTCGTCCTGGCACTGTCCGTGGCGGTGCCGGCGGCGGTGGTCGCGGCCCGCAACCCGGGCGGTGCGATCGACCGTGGCGTGAACCTGCTGTGCTTCGCCGGCATCTCGGTGCCGCCGTTCTGGCTGGCTCTGATCCTGATTCTGACCTTCGCGGTCCTGCTCGGCTGGCTGCCGGCGGGCGGTTCGGCAAGCGCCGGCGACGGCGGGCTGCTGGACCGCGCCCGTCACCTCGTGCTCCCGGTCTTCACCCTGGCCGCCGCCAGCATCGCCGCCTACACCCGCCACCTGCGCGCCGCGCTGATCGAGGTACTGGGCGAGGACTATGTCCGGACCGCCCGCTCCAAGGGCCTGAGCGAGCGGGTGGTGACCATGCGCCACGCCCTGCGTAATGCCCTGCTGCCGGTGGTCACCCTGCTCGGCCTGGACCTCGGAAGCCTGGTCTCGGGCGCACTGGTGACCGAGACCATGTTCGCGCAACCCGGCATGGGCAAGGCCATCTACGACGCCGTCATGGGCAACGACTACAATCTGGCGCTGGTCGGGCTGCTGGTGGCGGCGACCGCCACCCTGCTCGGCAACCTGGCAGCCGACCTCGCCTATGCCCGGCTGGACCCGCGCATCGTCTACCGGACGGAGCCCGGCACATGATCCGGCGCCTCGGTGCCGGCGCAGCGCTCGCCGCCCTGGTCCTGGCCGTCCTGGTGCTGGCCGCCGCCGCCGCGCCGCTGGTCGAGCTGGCAATGGGCCTCGACGCCGAGGCGGTCGACCTGTTCGGACGGCTGCAGCCGCCGTCGGTCGAGCACCCGCTGGGCACCGACGAACTCGGCCGCGACCTGCTGCTGCGGCTGCTGTACGGCGGCCGGGTGTCGCTGACGGTGGGGGTGGTGGCGGCGCTGGCTGCCTCGTCGATCGGCACCGCCGTCGGCCTGGCCGCCGGCTATCTCGGCGGCCGGACCGACGCCCTGCTGATGCGCTTCGCCGATGGGGTGATCGCGCTGCCGCTGTTGCCGTTGCTGATCGTACTGGCGGCGGTCGACCTTACGAAACTCGGGTTGTCGCCGGACGCCGCCGGGTCGCCGGCCGTGCTGCTGGGTCGACTGGTGGTGCTGGTGGCGCTGGTCGGCTGGCCGACCACGGCGCGGCTGGTGCGGGCGGCGACCCTCAGCCTGCGCCAGCGCGAGTTCGTGGCGGCGGCGCGGGCGCTCGGCTTCACGCCGCTGCGCGTCGCGGTGCGCCACGTGCTGCCGAACGCGGCCGCACCGATCCTGGTGGCGACCACCCTGGCGGTCGGCAACGTGGTGCTGTTCGAAAGCGTGCTGAGCTTCCTCGGGCTCGGCATCCGGCCGCCGACGCCGTCCTGGGGCAACATGCTGACCGGCGCGCAGGAGTTGATCTGGGAGAGTCCGCGGCTGGCGATCTGGCCCGGCATGCTGATCTTCGTGACCGTGATCAGCGTCAACCTGCTCGGCGACGCCCTGCGCGACGCCCTCGACCCGCGCTCGCGGCGGCGGTCGGCCGGCGGCTGACCATGGCTGGTCGGTGGCGATGACGGGGCGGCGGCGATGACGGGGCGGTGGCGATGACGGGGCGGTGGCGATTGCGGCCGGCGTCCGAAACAGACAAAGTCGGGCCATGACCTCAGCCCGCAACATTCTGCTCACCGCCGTCCTGGCGCTCGGCCTGCTTTCCGCGTGCGACGAGCCGCAGCAGGACGCGGGGTCCGAGAACCTGCGCTCGGTGAAGCCGCCCCTGGGGCCGGAGTACACCGGCGAGGTGTGCACGGTCGTTCGCAACCGCGCCCCGTTCACCATCACCGGCCGGGTGGTGATGAAGTCGCGCGAGCGCGCCACCTTCCGCCTCGCCCGCAACGAGACCCGGCGGCTGTGCCTGACCGGCACCACCTACGGCAACTACACGGTGTCGTTCGTGCTGACCAACTTCGTCACGATCCCGATCTTCAGCTGCTACACCGTGACCGACCAGGCGGTCGAGGTGTTCGCTTACCAGCGCGGCGACAGTTGGCTGTACAACGCGACCTGCCGGTAGCGTAGGAGGACGGAGCGGCGGGTGGATCCCGGAGCCACCCGCTCGCGCGGGCTCTCCGGGATCCACGGGGCGACGGCCCCCTGTCAGCTTTCGGCGCGTGGCAGCTCGCTCTCGACCAGCTTCGACCAGTAGCTCGCCCCCACCGGCAGCACCTCGTCGTTGAAGTCGTAGCCGGGGTTGTGGAGCATCGCCCCGGCATCGGCGGCGCCATTGCCGATCCAGATGTAGCTGCCCGGCTTCGCGTTCAGCATGTAGGCGAAGTCCTCGCCGCCCATGCTCGGCGTCGGGTTGCGGTCGACCTTGTCCTCGCCGACCAGCGCCGCCGCGACCTTCGCGGCCCGCTCGGTCTCGGCCTCGTGGTTGACGGTCGCCGGATAGCCGCGCCGGAACTCGACCTCGCCACGGCCGCCATGGGCGGCGGTCACGCCGTCGACGAGTTGCCGCATGCGGGCCTCGGCGAGGTCGGTGACCTCGTCGCGGTAGGTGCGCACGGTGCCGCACAGCTTCACCGACGGCGGAATCACGTTGTAGGCGTCGCCACCATGGATCTGGGTGACCGACACCACCACCGAGTCGAGCGGGTGGGTGCTGCGACTGGCGATCGACTGCAGGGCGCCGACCAGCTCGGAAGCGACGACGATCGGGTCGATGGTCTGGTACGCCATGGCGGCATGGCCGCCGCGGCCATGCACGACGATGTCGAACTCGCTGGTACCGGCCATCATCGGACCGGCCTTGATCGCGAAATCGCCGACGTCCATGCCGGGGATGTTGTGCATGCCCCACACGGTCTCGACCGGGAACGTCTCGAACAGGCCTTCCTTGACCATGCGGTCGCCGCCGGCCCCGCCCTCCTCGGCCGGCTGGAAGATGAAGTACACGGTGCCGTCGAAATTGCGGGTCTCGGCCAGGTACTTCGCCGCGCCCAGCAGCATGGTGGTGTGGCCGTCATGGCCGCAGGCGTGCATGCGCCCGGGGTTCAGCGAAGCATGCTCGGCGCCGGTCGCCTCGGTGATCGGCAACGCGTCCATGTCGGCGCGCAGGCCGATCGCCCGGCCGTTGTCGGTGCGCCCGACCAGCATGCCGACCACGCCGGTGACGGCGAGACCGCGATGCACCTCGATGCCGAAGGATTCCAGCTGCTTCGCCACGAAATCGCTGGTCCACTTCTCCTCGTAGCAAAGCTCCGGGTGCCGGTGCAGCTCGCGCCGCCATTCGGTCATGTCGGCGTGGAAGTCGGCGATGCGGTTGATGATCGGCATGGGTGATCTCTGGCTGAGTGCGACAGCGGAAGATTAGGACCGTAGCGTCCTGTCGTCATCCTCCGATCCACGACCGAAACCTTGTCGGATCCCGCTCCAATCGCTATCCACCGAGGATTGACGACGACGGGCGGGCCACGGAACATGGGTATCGACAGGGCCTTGCTGATGATCGGTGCGTGCCTGCTCCTGGCAGGCTGCTTCGCCCCGGGATCGGGTACGGTTCCACGGTTCGCGTCCAGCCGCCAGGATGCCCGGATCGTCACCTCGGTATCGACCGAGTTCGACCGGTCCGATGTCCCGCACGGCGACCCGATCCACACCTACGACGCCGCGGTGCTGTTCAACGTCTCACAATTCGATCCGCAGTCGGGACGCGCATCGACTTCGACCAGCGAGCGGCTTGCCGAATACAGCCAGTTCCTGCGGGGCTCCGACTTCAACAGGTTCCAGGTGGCCTGGGGTGGGGTGGAATCCGGCTACTACCTGATCGGCCGGGTCTCCCAGGACACGTCGAAATCGCTCGCCCTGGTCTGCGTCGCGAATGACGGCAGCCTGCTACCCGGAGTGGTGCCGGTGCAGGTCCGCGCGGGCGAGACCGTGTACTTCGGGCACGTCGTGCTCACCATGAAGGTCTGGCCCGCGCCGGACGGCGGCGTCTCGCATCCGGCGCGGATCGTCGGCATCCGCGTCGAGGACAGGCCTGTTGGAATTGAGAACCACCTCCGCGCCAGCGGAATCGACCCGGCCCGTGTGCGGTTCGATTCACGATTGAGTGCCGGGTGTCGCCTCACCCAGGTGATCCAGACGTTCCGCTTTCGCTAGCCAGCCGCCAGCCTCACCGAACCTTCGCCACCACCCCGTTCTTGACCACCATGCGATGGTTATCCACGACCGCCGCCATGGCGATATCTTCGACCGGGTTGCCGTCGACGATCAGCAGGTCCGCCGCCTTGCCCTCGGCGATGACCCCGCGATCGTCCAGGCCCATCAGGTCGGCACCGTTCTTCGTCGAGAAGACTAGGCTGTCGGTCGGGCTGATCCCGGCCTCCTCGACCATGAACTGGAGCTCAAGCGCGTTCATGCCATGCCGGTTGTACGGGGTGCCGGCGTCGGTCCCCATGGCGATCCTGCCGCCGGCCCGGTAGAACATCCGAATCGAGCGGATGTGGTCGACCACCACGCGCTCGCACTTCTCGACCGCGTAGGCCGGCACGCCCTGGTCCTTGTGGGCCAGGATGTTCTTCACCGCCGCGATGGTCGGCACCAGGTAGGTGCCGCGCGCGGTCATCTCCTCGACGCACTGCTCGGTCATGAAGATGCCGTGCTCGATCGAGTCGATGCCGCCGCGCACCGCGTTCAGGATACCTTCCGAGCCCTGGGCGTGGCTGGCGCAACTCTTGTGGAAGCGGTGGCCCTCGGAGATGCCGGCCGCCATCTCCTCGGCGGTGTAGTGGGCGTCCTCCGGGTTGACGCCCGGGGTCATCACGCCGCCGGTCGCCATGATCTTGATCAGGTCGGAGCCGGCATGCACCTGCTCGCGCACCGCCTTGATCACCTCGTCGACGCCGTCGGCGACCCGACCGAGCCGATTGCCGTGGCCGCCGGTCATGCAGATCATCCGGCCGGCGGCACGGATCGTCGGGCCGAGCTGCTGGCCGCTGTTGCAGGCGTCGCGCACCGCGAATTCCAGGTAGTCCTTGCCGCCGCAGTCGCGCACCGAGGTGATGCCGCCGCGCAGCGTGATCTGGGCGTTGGACAGCGCCTTCATGACGATCTGGCTGTCGCGCAGCGCCATCATGGCAGCATGCGGGTTGGCCTCGCCGCCGTGGCAGAGATGGACGTGGCAGTCGACAAGGCCCGGCAGCAGGGTGCCGCCGGTGGTATCGACCCGCTCACCCGCGAAGCCGTCGAACTCGCCGAGCGGGGCGACCCGCGCGATCGCCGCCCCCTCGATCAGCACGCCATGCTCCTGGAGCAGCCGGCCGGTGCCGTCGAATACCAGTCCGCCCGCGTAAAGCGTCGCCATGAAGAACTCCCATTCCAGTGAAGGCAGCGCGCCGGCCGCAAGGAGGAAGGCGAATGGTTAGTCCAGACCACGAGCCTGGGCAAGAACAGGCACGAGTGCCCGCGCGTTCTGCGAGTTGACCCCTACGAGGAGTTGCCCCCTACGAGCGTCGGGCGCCGACTTCCAGAACGGCGATGGCGCTGTCCAGCTTGGGCACCATGCCGGCAAACAACCGCTGCACTATCGCAGCCTGCGCGACAGGGACTGCGCGGTACATCCCAAACTGGCTCGGGCTTGAGAACAACACCAGCGTTCGATCGAATTCCTTGAGCATCGTGTACGCCTCCAACACCGGTCTTACCTGGCTCTCGTCCAACAGGCCAAGGCTCCCGACGTTGGCATCGAACACCGGCATCGCCGAGTGCGCCGGAATCTGAAGCTCTCCGTCGCCTTCGAGCTCGGTACTGAGACGCTCTGCAGAGGATGCAATCGTCTGGCGATACGCACGCAATTCCGCCGAGAATCCCCTGGTCAGGGTTGCCTTCTCATGCGCGCGAAGTGCCGCGTCGCGGCGCCTCGCAATCCAAGCGTTCGCGGCCAGCGTCACGATTACACCGGCGAAACCTACGACCCCCACGATACCCGTTTGAAACCTCCCCAGAACCTCCAGCATCGTGGGCGATCCTCCTTCAGGCGGCCGGTAGGGCGCCTTGAACTCGTCGATGCCGACCCGCGACGGTTGCCCGCGAAGCGGCAGATCGCCCAATGCATTCAGCACCGCCAGGGAAAAGCACTGCATGGCCGGGTAGGCTGTCTCGGGTGGCCCAATCAGCCCCAGCAGCGCACCCCGTCTGTTCAGGACTTCGATCGCCCGCGAGGCATAGGGCTGAAGATCACGCGCCGCCGCAACCGCAGAGGCCTCGTCGTCGAAGAGCAGCCCCAGGACCATGAGCTCTTCCGTCGCCTGATCCCAAAACGAAAGCTTAAGTGCCGCCCCCGTCTGGGCCGTTCGTCCAGACAGAAACCCATAGTTCCGAGGCAGATCAGGCACGGCGGGGCAGGTCTTGATGACTTGCCCCCTGTCGACAAAGGCCTGCGCGGCCCCTGGCCATGTCACAGCCGCCGTGAGGACAGTGCACACGACTAGGAAGTGAGTCCGCTGATAGGAAAACACCACACGCCATCCTCGCTCACCTCGCAGGCCCCCAAGAGTTCGGAAAGTCACGGCCGGTCTCGCGGCCCTTCCCATCACGCCCCCGGACCCGGCCGTTGAACACGTTGCACCGGATCGTCCTTGTCGGTTCGTTTAGGTAGTAGCATTCCGCCTGATCTCCATACGCTTGCCCAAGAACCCGCGTCTCCAGGTCCTGTTTCGCGGCCATCCGCATGGTCATCTCCTCGAAGAGGCTAATGCGAGGCCGAGGAGTATAATTCTGCCGTGAACGTATGAAAATAATTTCCCTATTATAAGCCTATTAACATATCGCACCATCCATCCCCTTATTCGAGGCTGGCGGCCGGAGGCAGCTTCGCCACCGCCAGCTCGATCGCCGCCGCGGCCGGCAGGCTCGGCATTGCGCCTTCGGCGGTGCAGGCGAGGCCGGCGGCGACACTGGCGCGGCGCAGCGCGTCCGGCAGCGACGCGCCGCCGTCGAGGGTGGCGGCCAGCACACCCACGAAGGCGTCGCCGGCCCCGACGGTGTCGACCGCCTCGATCGGCAGGCTGCCCACCGACCAGGCGGCGCCGTCGGCTTCGACCGCCACCGCGCCTTCGCGGCCCAGGGTAACGATGCAGGTCAGTCCGCGACGAACCGCGAGCGTGCGCGCGAGGCCGAGCGGCGTGCCGGCCTCACTCTCCAGGGTCGCCGCCTCGATCTCGTTGACCACCAGCACGTCGACGTCGGCCAGTGCCGCCGGCGGGATCGGCCGGGCCGGTGCCAGGTTCAGCACGGTGCGGGCGCCCGCCACCTTCGCCCGTCGCAAGGCCGCGGCGGTCTGCGCGGTCGGGATCTCCATCTGGCAGACCAGGGTCGCGTCCGGGCCAAGCAGGGCATCGTCCAGCAGGTCGGCGGAGGTCGAGAGGTTGGCGCCGCTCGCCACCACGATCTGATTTTCGCCGCCGGTCTCGACCATCACGATGGCGGTGCCGGTCATGCCCGGCACCTTCAGCACTCGCGATATGTCGCACCCGGTCTCCGCCAGGGCTACCAGCACCTCGCCGCCGGCCGCGTCCTCGCCGACGCAGCCGAGAAACAGCGTCGGCGCGCCGGCACGGGCAGCGGCCGCCGCCTGATTGGCGCCCTTGCCGCCCGGCCGCACCGTCATCGCCGGCGCCAGAACGGTCTCGCCGCGCCCTGGCAGCCGGTCGAGCGCAAAGAACATGTCGACGTTGATCGAACCCAGGACGACGATCATCGCTTCGCTCTCGGACTCAATGGCGCGGATGACCAAGTCTAGGGGCCGGGTCGGGCCGCGACCAGCAGGGGCCGCGTTTCCCGGCGCCCAAGGCCGCCCGTCACCGCAAAGCGGTGGTGATCCGGGTGACCGAACCGTCGTCATCGGCCGGAAGGTCGGCATAGCGCGCCTCATACTCGGTGACGACACCGCGATCGTAGATGTCGCGCCAGAACTGCGCCGACCCGTCATCCGCCACCGTCACCGTGAAGTAGGTGATGTGGACCGGCGTCAACACGTCGAACTTGAAATGCCGCCGCTCGCCCGCCGCCAGGGCGCGGTCGATCGCGGCCGGGTCGACGCGGGCATCATGGCCAGCCAGCCAGCGGGCCATGGCGACCGGGTTCTCGAGCCGCACGCAGCCGGAACTGAAGGCCCGCCCGGCACGCTTGAACAACGCCTTGTCCGGGGTGCCGTGCATGTAGACCGAATGGCGGTTCGGAAACAGGATCTTCAGTTCGCCGAGCGCGTTGCCGGCACCCGGCGCCTGCACCAGCTTGTAGCGCCGCATCTCGGTCTGGTTGCTCCAGTCCACCGACCAGGCGCTGACCTCGATCCCGCTGGACCGCTCGATCACGGTGAAACCCTTACGGGCGGCGTAGGTCGGATCGGCCGCAAGCTTCGGCGCCTTGTCGCGCCGCTGGATGCTGGCAGGCACGTACCAGCGCGGATTCGGGACCGCGTACTCGATCTGGTCCGAAAACTCCGGGGTCGGCCGGGAGGGCAATCCGACGATGCTCCGCATGGCGATCTCGCGCCGGCCGGCGTGCCAGCCCTCGACGGTGAACGACGGAATGTTCGCCCAGACGAAGCGTTCGCCGGTCTCGAAGCCGCGCCAGCGGTTCATCGCGTCGACGATCCGCCCGATCTTGGAGTCGACGGTCTCGTTCAGGGCGGCCAAGGTCCGCGGCCCCAGCACGCCGTCGGCCTCCAGCCCGTGGCTCGCCTGGAACCGCCGCAGGCCGTCCGACAGCCTCTCGTCCAGCACCGGCGACGCATCGGCCGCCGCCTTTGCCGGGGCGAACACCTCGGGCGGCATCCTCGCGGTCTCGACCGTGAACAGCTCCGGCGCGGTCTCGAGCGCGGGAACATAGCCTTCGGCCAGCAACCGTCGGCGCAGGGCCGGGACGCGGGCGTCGCTATCGCCCGGACGCAGCGTCTCGCCGCCCGGAACCATGCCCCAGGCGCCGTCGGCCCGGATCTCCCGATACTGCCGCAGCGCCTTCTTCAGGCCACGGTACTGCGGGTGGGACGGCTCGAACAGCTCAAGCGCCGTTGCCGGCGAGCCGCCGCCAGCCCGAAGGATGGCGGTCGTGAGCGTTCTGTCGCCCGGCCCGTTCCCCTCGCCGGCCGCAGCACCGCCCTTGTCGGACAGGCCACCGACCGCGATCGCCACCCGCAGCCAGTCCGCCGTCAGCAGCAGGTCGGCCTCGGCGGCATCGATTGCGTCCCGGCCGTCGAAGCGGCGCTCGACGAGCTGCCGCACATCGCTACCCAGGTCGCCGCTCAGCGCCCGATCGCCCGGAATGCCGTATTGGAACAGGTCGACGGCCAGACGGCGAAACGCATCGGCGCCGTCGCGCGTCCACATCGGACGGAATAGCTGCCCGGCATAGGCGGCCCGAGCTGACTTGACGACGCGGGGTGAGGCCCCGGCACCGAGTGCCGCGTCGAGCGCGCCTTCACCGATCAGACGTTCCAGAGCCGCCACGTCGGCCGCTGTCGACATCGCAACCGAGCGTCCGACAGCGCTGTGCATCGACGAACTCGTCGCCAGCGCCAGCTGCTGGCCGACCGGCAGGTTGTTCGCGGCGGCCGGCCCCGCGAGCAGCAGGGCTGCGGAGGCGCCGATCAGGCAGGTAAATCGCTGCAGGCGGATCGTCACGGTCACGCTCCCATTCGAACTCGACGATCGGGTCGGCGGCGGCGCCTCGTGGCGTCGTCATCGCGACCCGGCTCTGATTGGGTAACGTTAGCGGCCGTGTTCGGTTGCGGTTTCGCGTCCGGGTAAGGTCTCCGCCAGTAGCGTCGTCAGGCGGTCGCGCCGGACAGGCCGGCCGGCGCCACCGGCGGTGCCAGAACCGGGCCGACCGGCACCCGGTCCTCTTCGACACCGTGACAGGCGACCGTGGCCCCGCCGGGCATCGCGATCGGCTTGGGGATCTCGACGCGGCAGCGGTCGTTGGCGAACGGGCAGCGCGGGTGGAAGCTGCAGCCCGGCGGCGGGGTGATCGGGTTCGGCACCTCGCCGGCGACCGGCGTTCGCTCGCGCCCGGTCATGTCGAGGTCGGGAATGGTGTCCAGCAGCAGCCGCGTGTAGGGGTGGCGCGGCGTCGCGAACAGGGTCCTGGCCGGCGCCTGCTCCACCATCTTGCCGAGGTACATCACCCCGACCCGGTTGGAGATGTGATAGACGACCGCCAGGTTGTGGCTGATGAACAGATAGGTCAGCCCGAGGTCGCGCTGCAGGTCGCGCATCAGGTTCAGGATCTGCGCCTGCACCGACACGTCGAGCGCCGAGGTCGGTTCGTCGCACACCAGGAACTCGGGATTGGACGCCAGCGCCCGGGCGATCGAAATGCGCTGGCGCTGGCCGCCGGAGAACTCGTGCGGGAACTTCTCGCCGTCGCGCGGGTTCAGGCGCACCTGCTCCAGCAGTTCGCCGACCCGACGCTCGACCGCCGCCTTGTCGGCCTCGAGCCCGAAGGCGCGGATCGGCTCGGCGACGATGTCGCGTACCCGCCAGCGCGGATTCAGGCTGGCGAACGGGTCCTGAAAAATCATCTGCAGCCGCCGGCGCACCGGCGCCATCTGCGTGCGGCTCAGGCCGGCGATGTTGCGGCCCTCGAGTTCGATCGAGCCGGCGGTCGGGCCGTGCAGCCCGACGATCAGCCGCGCCACCGTCGACTTGCCGCAACCGGACTCGCCGACCAGGCCGAAGGTCTCGCCGCGGGCGATCTCCAGGTCGATGCCGTCGACCGCCTTCAGGATCTGTCGCGGCTGGCGCTCCAGCATTCGGTTCAGCCAGGGTGCCGAGACGTCGAAGTAGCGCTTCAGCCCGGCGACCTTGAGCACCGTGGCGCTGGCGCCCGGATCGTGCCGCTTCACCGCCTCAGACATCGGTCCGCTCCACCCGGCTCTCGGCGCCGGCAGCGACCACCGCCCTGGCCTCGCGGGAGTTCCTGGAACCGGCGGGGTCGTACAGCCAGCAAGACACCCGGCCGTCGGCCACCGGCACGAGTTCCGGCCGATCGCGCCGGCAGCGGTCGAAGGCGTGCAGGCAGCGTGGGTTGAAGGCACAGCCCGGCGGAATATCGGTCAGCCGCGGCATCGAGCCGGGGATCTGCGCCAGCCGCTCGGCATCGTGGCCGATCGCCGGGATCGAGCCCATCAGCCCGTGGGTGTAGGGATGCTTGGCGTTCTTGATGACCTCGCGCACCGGCCCGACCTCGGCGATCCGACCGGCATACATCACCGCCACCCGGTCTGCGGTCTCGGCGATCACGCCCATGTCGTGGGTCACCAGCATCACCGCGGTGCCGTGCTCGCGGCACAGCCGCTTCAGCAGCGCGATGATCTGGGCCTGAATCGAGACGTCGAGGGCCGTGGTCGGCTCGTCGGCGATGATCAGTCGCGGGTTCGCGCACAGCGCCAGCGCAATCACCACCCGCTGCCGCATGCCGCCCGAGAACTGGTGCGGGTACTGGTCGACCCGCCGCTCCGGCGCCGGGATGCCGACCTCGGTCAGCAGCTCGACGGTGCGCGCCCGCGCCTGTGTCGGACTCATGTCGGTGTGGGTCTGGATGGTCTCGACCAGTTGCCGGCCGACCGAGTACAGCGGGTTCAGGCTGGTCAGCGGGTCCTGGAAGATCGCGCCGATCTGCCGGCCGCGGATGCGCCGCATCTGCTCATAGCGCAGGTTGTCGATGCGGCGCCCCTCCAGCAGGATCTCGCCCGACGCGATTCGGCCCGGCGGCTCCAGCAGCCCGATGACGGCGGCCCCGGTCATCGACTTGCCGGCGCCCGACTCGCCGACCACCCCCAGCACCTCGCCCTCGGCGATGTCGAAGGAGATGTCGTCGACCGCGGTCAGCGTGCCACGCCGGGTCGGGAACTCGACCACCAGGTTCCGGACCTGCAGCAGGGGATCGGTCATGGCGCCTATCGGAGCTTCGGATTGAGGGCGTCGCGCAGCCAGTCCCCGAGGAGATTGACCGCGAGCACCAGGATCGCAAGGGCGGCCCCCGGGAAGATCGTGACCCACCACTCGCCGGAGAACAGATAGTCGTTGCCGACCCGGATCAGCGTCCCGAGCGACGGCTCGGTCGGCGGCACCCCGACGCCGAGGAACGACAGTGTCGCCTCGGTGATCACCGCCAGAGCCAGCTGAATGGTGGCGATCACCAGCACCGGTCCCATGACGTTCGGCAGGATGTGCCGCACCATGATCTTGGCCGGGTGGATGCCGATCACGCGGGCAGCCTGGACATATTCCTTGCCGCGCTCCACCAGGGTCGAGCCGCGCACCGTGCGGGCGTACTGCACCCAGTTCGAAAGGCCGATCGACAGCACCAGGACGATATAGGCCAGGGTGACCTGGTCGACCTGCCATTCCGGATGGGTCTTGAAGTAGCCGATAACGACGCCGTTGATCAGCAGGGCGACCAGGATCGCCGGGAACGACAGTTGGATCTCGGCGATGCGCATGATGAAGGCGTCGATGGCGCCGCCGACGAAGCCCGAGACCAGGCCGAGCCCGATGCCCAGCCCCATCGACAGCAGCACGCTGGCAAAGCCGATCAGCAGCGAGACCCGGCTGCCGTAGATGATCGCCGACAGCATGTCGCGACCCTGGTCGTCGGTGCCGAGCAGGTAGCGCGGGTCGCCGTCGGCGGTCCAGACCGGCGGCAACAGGCTGTCCAGCAGATCGAGCTTGGCCAGGTCGAACGGGTCGTAAGGCGCGATCCACGGCCCGAACAACGCCATCGTGAAGTACAGCAGGGTCACGATCGCGGCGGCGATGGTGACCGGCGACCGCTTGAAGCTCGCCCAGATGTCGCCGTCGAAGAACCGCCGTAGCGGGTCCAGCAGCAGCGCCGTCCGCGGCGTCGGGGCGGAGACGTGCAGCTCAGCCATGGCCACTCACCTTGCCGGTGTCGACGCGCAGCCGCGGGTCGACCACGTAGTACAGCATGTCGACGACGAGGTTGATGATCACGAAGAAGAAGGCGATCAGCATCAGGTAGGCCGCCATGATCGGGATGTCGACGTTCTGCACCGCCTGCAGGAACATCTGCCCCATGCCGGGCCACTGGAACACCGTCTCGGTAATGATCGCGAAGGCGATGAGCGAGCCGATCTGCAGCCCGGTGATAGTGATCACCGGCACCAGCGTGTTCTTGAGCGCGTGGCCGAAATGAACGGCGCGGTTGCTGAGGCCGCGGGCGCGCGCGAACTTGATGTAGTCGGTGCGCAGGACCTCCAGCATCTCGGAGCGCACCAGCCGCATGATCAGGGTCAGCTGGAACAGCCCCAGCGTGATCGAGGGCATGATCAGCGCCTTCAGGCCGTCGGTCGTCAGCAGGCCGGTTCGCCAGCCGCCGAGATCGACCGTGGTGCCGCGCCCGAACGACGGCAGCTGCAGTACCGACAGGTCGATCGCGAACAGCCCGAACACCGGGATCGGCGCGATGTTGGCCAATGTCACCGAGAACACGAAGATCAGCAGGATGCCGATCAGGAAGGTTGGCAGCGAGATGCCGATCAGCGAGACCGTCAGGAAGATCTTGGCCAGGAAGCCGTCGCGGTTCAGGCCGGTGTAGACCCCCATCGGGATGCCCACGATCAGCGAGAGCAGCGCCGACACCGCCGACAGTTCCAGGGTCGCCGGCAGCCGCTCCAGCAGCATCTGCGCCACCGGTCGCTTGTGCTGGTAGGAGATGCCGAAGTCACCGGATACCGCGTTGACGATGTAGTGCCAGAACTGCAGCACGATCGGATCGTTGAGGCCGAGCCGCTCGCGCAACGCCGCCCGCTCCGCCAGGCTGGTCTCGATGCCGACCATCTGGTTCACCGGGTCACCGATGAACTGGAACATCGCGAACGAAACCAGCGCCACGATGAACATCACGAACAGCGACTGGATCAACCGTCTGATGATGAATGCGACCATGGGGCCGGTGATTCCCGGAAATCGTCTATCCAAAACGACGGCCGGCCGGCGGAGATGTCGCCGGCCGGCCGGATGGTGTCAGGGGGTCACTTCACGTTGACGTAGTACAGCATGAACTGGTTGTCCGCCCGCTGGGCCAGCTCGACGTTGGAGCGCTTGCCCCAGGCCAGGCCCTGCTGGTGCAGCGGGATGTAGCCCCAGTCCTTGTCCATCAGGGTGTAGGCGTCGAAGATCATCTGGTCGCGCTTCTTGGCGTCCGTCTCGCTCAGGACCTGCGCGGTCAGATCGTCGATCTTCGGGTTCGAGTAGCCGCCGAGATTGAACTTGCCGCGGCCATCGTCCGCCGGGGAGGCGATGATGTTGTACAGCACGTTCCAGCTGTCGAACGAGCCGGGAGTCCAGCCCAGCAGGTAGAAGCTGGTATCATGCTTCGGTCGCAGGACCTTGGCGAAGTACTGGGCCTTCGGCTGCGCCAGCAGGTCGACCTTGATGCCGACCTTGGCCAGCATGGCCACCGCTGCCTGGCAGATCTTCTCATCGTTTACATAGCGGTTGTTCGGGCAGTCCATGCCGACCGAGAAACCGTCCTTGTAGCCAGCGTCGGCCAGCAGCTTCTTGGACTTCTCCGGGTCGTAACCCGGCCGCTTGAACTCGTCGGAACGCGAGAACAGGAACGGCGAGATCATCAGCGACGTCGGTGCCGACAGGCCGCGCATGATCTTCTTGTTGATCGCCTCGATATCGATCGCGAGATAGAACGCCTCGCGCACCCGCACGTCCTTGAACGGGTTCTTGCCCTTGACGCTGGAGTACAGGAGTTCGTCGCGCTCCTGGTCCATGCCCAGGAAGATCGTCCGCAGCTCCGGACCGGCCAGAATCTGAGTGTTCGGGTCGCTCTCGAGCCGGGCCATGTCCTGCACCGGCACCGGGTACATCATGTCGATCTCGCCGGACAGCAGGGCCGCGACCCGCGTCGCGTCGGACCCGATCGGCGTGAAGATCACCTCGGTCAGGTTGTGCTTCTTGCTGCTTGCGTCCCACCAGCCGTCATACGGCTTCAGCACGGTCTTCACGTCGGTTTCGCGCGAATCGACCATGAACGGGCCGGTGCCGTTGGTGTTGCGGGTCGAGAAGTTCTCCTTCCCCGCGGTCACGTCGGTCGGGGCGGTCGCGTCGTTGGCCTCGGACCACTCCTTGTCCATCATGTACCAAGTGGCCCACTCGGCATTGAGGATCGGGTTCGGCGCATCGGTGACGAAGTCGACCGTGTAGTCGTCGACCTTGACGATGTCGACGACACCGGCGAGTCGGGTCTTCAGGTCGGATCCGTCGGCGCGTACGCGCGCGGCGCTGAACAGCACGTCGTCGGCGTTGAAGGCGTTGCCGTTGTGGAATTTCACGCCCTTGCGCAAGTGGAAGCGCCAGCGCGTCGGCTCGACGATCTCCCAGCTCTCGGCCAGCGACGGTTCGATCTGCAGGTTCGGGTCGCGCCGGATCAACCCCTCGTAGACATTGCCGAGCAGGCCGAGGGTGAAGGTCTCGTTCAGCGAGTAAGGGTCGAGCGACTGGGCGTCGCCCTGAAACGCCCATCGAAAGGTCTTCGCATCTGCCGCCGAGGCGGTGAACGCCCCCGCGAGCACGGCCGCCATGGCGGCGGCCATCAACGTCTTGCGCATTGTAAAAGCTCCCACGTGTGTCGCCTGTACCGGCGGGTCCGCGTTCTCGTGGCCCGGACTGCCGAATTCGTTTTCTTGGCACCGGTCGCGCCGGCACGTAGAGGCAATAAAGCGGGTGCGCGGCGGGGCGTCAATCGGAGTCCCCGAAAGTCGGGCAGAAGCCCGCGGGCAGATCCGGGCGATCCATCCACCGGATACAACGACGCCTCGGTCGCCATGCTCCTCCCCGAACCGGGTCCTCAGCCCAGCAGGGTGCCGAGGTAGTTCCGTACCGGCTGGTGGCTGGTCAGGTCATCGAAGTTCTCGGCATGGGTCAACCGGCCGTGCCGGACGAACACGAAGCGCTCGCAGATCTCGCGCAGGATCTCGAGATGGAAGGGCTCGTTCGGGTGCAGGCACAGGAATACCAGCCGGCCCTCGTCGCGCAGCCGCCGGAAGAAATCGAGCATGAAGCCGATGTAACCGTCCTGGGTGTTGAACTGCGGTTCGTCGAACAGATGGATGACCGGATACTCGCTGCCGGCCCGGTCCATCATGAAGGCCGGCCGCGTGCGCCGGAAATGCCGGACCTGATAGGACTGGTGGTAGTGGATCGCCAGCCGATCGCGCTCGTCGTAGCGGACCGCGTGGATGTCCTGGCCCCGGCACAGTACCCGCCCGGCGGATGGAGCGTTGGAGCCGGTGATCAGCTCGAACAGCGTGGTCTTGCCGGAACCGTTCGGCCCCATCACCCCGACCACCGACGGCCCCTCGACCGTGAAATCGGCCTCCAGGCGGAATGTCTCCTTCGGACGCAACACGCCGCGGGAGTACGACTTGCGCAGGCCGTCGACGCGCAGAAGCGGCTCGCTCATGGTCAAACCCCCAGCAGGCGCTGCCGCAGCGCGCCGTCTTCCAGCAGGGCCGACGCCGGCCCGTCATGGACCATGCGGCCGTGGTCCATGACATAAACCCGGTCCGCCACCGCGAGTGCGCTCATGGCGTTCTGCTCGACGACCAGACAGGCAATTCCTTCGTCGCGCAGCCGCCGGATGGTCGCCATCACGTCCTGCACGATCTTCGGGGCGAGGCCCTGCGACGGCTCGTCGAACAGCACCAGACCGGGCGAGCCGAGCAGGGCCCGCGAGATCGCGACCATTTGCATCTCGCCGCCCGACAGGTTCTCGCTGTCTCGCGGCATCAGGTGCTCGAGCGCCGAGAAGATCGCGAACATCTCGTCCAGCCGCCAGGACCGGAACCGGGTCTGGCGCCGCGCGATCGCCAGGTTCTGCGCTACCGTCAGGGTCGGGAAGATGCGCCGGTCGTCGGGAACCCAGCCGACGCCCAGGCGGGCGATTTCGTGGGTTGGCGCCGCGGTGACGTCGGTGCCGTCGAACCGGACAGTGCCGGATCGTGCCGGGGTCAGCCCGAGGATCGTCCGGATGGTCGTGGTCTTGCCCACCCCGTTGGCCCCGAGCAATGCGACGACCTCGCCGGGCCCGACCTCCAGCGACGCGCCGAACAGCACCTGGGTCTCGCCGTAGTAGGTTTCGATGTCACGGACCTGCAGCATCAGGCCAGCCCCCCCAGATTGGAGCGCCGGACCCATGCGTTTTCGCGGAGTTCGTCGGGGGTACCCTCGGCGATCACCTGGCCCCAGTGGATCACCGAGATCCGGTCCGCGAGACCGAACAGGAAGCGCATGTCGTGCTCGATCATCACGATGGTGGTGTGGGCCTTCAGTTCGCCGAGCAGTTCCGCCAACCGCGCCGTGGCGGCGGTACCGAGCCCGGCGGTCGGTTCGTCAACGAACAGCAGTCGCGGTTCGGTCGCCAGCGCCACACCGATTTCCAGCGCCCGCCGCTCGCCATAGGACAGCCGACGGGCGTTCACCCGCTCGCGACCGCGCAGTCCGACCTTCTCCAGGATCGCCGCCGCCCGGTCCTGGGCCGCGGAGTTGCCGTCCAGGCCATGACCGACTTGGAACCCGCGTGCCCGCACCTCGGGAAGCGCGATCACCACGTTGTCGAGGGCGGTGTACTCGTCGAACAGATTCATGATCTGGAACGACCGCGACACGCCGCGCGCGACGATGCGGTGCGGTGCCAGGCCCGTGATGTCCTCGCCGTCCAGGGTGACGGTACCGCGATCCGGCTTGTAGCGGCCGGTCAGGACGTTGAAGCAGGTGGTCTTGCCGGCCCCGTTCGGCCCCATGATGCCGGACAGCCGGCCTGCCTCGAAGCTCAGGTCGATGCGCTCGAGGACCACCTGGTCGCCGAACCGCTTGTGCAGGCCACGGGCCTCGAACAGTGCCATGGCTCAGCCCTCCGCCCGCGAGACTGCGTCCGGGGCACGCCCCCGGCGCGCCGCCACCCGCCGCGCCAGGTCCTGCCAGATGCCGGCGATCCCCTGCGGCTTGAACATCACCAGGATCACGAACATCAGGCCGAACCAGAGCAGCCAGGTCTCGGTGTAGGCGCCCAGCACGTCGCGGGCGACGAAGTACAGCACCACCCCGAGCACCGGCCCCCAGAAGCTGACGAAGCCACCGCCGATCAGCACCATCAGGACGATGATGCCCGACCACTGCAGGCTCATGACGTTGATGTACGCGCCTTCCTGGGCCATCGCGAACAACCCGCCGGCCAGCCCGGCGATCGCGCAGGACAGGGTGAACACCGACCATTTGTAGAGCGTGACCGGATAGCCGATGAACGCCACCCGGGTCTGGTTCTGCTTGATCGCGCGCAGGATCCGGCCGTAGGGGGAGTTGGTCAGCCGCCACAGAACCACCACCAGGACCGCGTAGACCGCAAAGCAGAGGTAATAGAGCCCGGCGTTGTCGCGGATCGAGAACTCGACGACCCCGAAATCGACCGGCAATCGCTCGATATTCAGCAGCCCGTCCTCGCCTTGGGTGACGTCGGTCCATTTGCTGGCGACGAAGTAGTAGATCTGCCCGAAGGCGATCGACATCAGCGCGAAGTAGATGCCGCGCCGGTGCGACAGGAACAGCGCTGTCACCGCCCCGAACAGGCCCGCCACGACGACGGCGGCAGCCAGGCAGAACCACAGGTTGGCCCATACCTCGAACTGCGCCAGCCCGAACGCGTAGGCGCCGATGCCGAGGAAGGCGCCGTGCCCGAAGGACGGCAGCCCGGTGTAGCCGAGCAGCAGGTTGAAGCCGAGCGCGAAGATCACCCAGATCAGCACCTCGACCCCGAGATACTGGTACAGGCCGACCGCCTCGACCCACAGCGGCAAGGTGCCGAACAGGACCAGCGACAGCAGGATCGGGCCGGTCACCCAGGCGGCGGTCTGCTTGGTATCGTAGTCCATGCCGTCAGGCCTCCAGCACGCTGGACTTGCCAGCCAGCCCGCGGGCCCGGAAAGTCACGACCGCAAGCAGCAGCAGATACATCGACAAGAGCGACCAGTCGGTGAGGAAGGCGGCGGTCAGCGCCACCACCAGACCGACCATGATGCCGGCGGATACCGCCCCCCAGAAACTACCGACCCCGCCCAGCACGATGATCACGAAAGCGGGAATCACGGCGTCGACGCCGACCACCGGGCGGATTCCCCAGATCGGCGCCATGATGATGCCGGCGACGCCGGCCAGGGCCGCGCCGAAACCAAACACCAGCAGGCGCAGACGGGTCAGGTTGTAGCCAAGCGCCCGAACCATTTCGCTGTCATGGGCACCAGCCTTGATGACCGCGCCGTAGGGCGTCTTGTTCAGGAACAGCCAAAGCACGCCGATCATCCCGGCGGCGAACACCGCGGCGTAGATCCGGTAGGTCGAATAGATCAGATCGCCGGCGATGAAACCGCCGGATATCCCGCTCGGAATCGGCAGGTAGTATTCGCTGCTGCCCCAGACCAGCCGGATCGCCTCCTCCAGTACCAGGGCCGCCCCGAACGTCAGCAACAGGCCGTACAGCGGATCGGCGCCATAGGTCCGGCGCAGGCACAGCTCCAGCCCCATGCCCACGACCCCGGCGACCAGCGGTCCGACCGCCAGTGCGATCAGGTAGCGGGCGACCGCCGGCAGTGCGTAGTAGGGCTCCATGAAGGCGTAGGGCAGGCCGCCGTCGGGGGCCATCACCGCCAACGCCACGTAGGCGCCGATGGCGAACAGCGAGCCGTGCGCCAGATTGATGACCTCCATCACCCCGATGATCAGCATGAAGCCGAGTGCCAGCAGGGCGAACAGCAGCCCGAGCGCAAGGCCGTTGATCAGGTGCGGAATCAGATCGAGCAGCATGCGCTGACGAGCCTCCGTCGGCCGATATGCCAATTAAAAATCGAGGACCCGGCCGCGATCCAAGCGGCCGGGTCCCCAAGGCGCAGGGACGAAGATCAGCCCTGGTCGTAGTTCGGCGTATCGGCGTAGGCCTCGAGCTTGCACTCCTTGCCGGCCTCCGAGCGGATCGACTCCGGGTCCGAGGCGCTCAGGATCTCGAAGTAGTCGGACTCGTCGCGCGGCTTCGGGTTGCCCTGGGCCAGATAGATGGTCTGCTGGATCTGGTGGGAGTCGGCGTCGATCACCGCGTCATGATTCTGCATGCGGTCCTCGGCCTTCATGACCCGGCCTTCGAGAGCCTTGATGACCTTCATGTTGTCGGTCGAGCCGACCTCCCCGACCACGCGGAGCAACTCGCGTGTGGCGACATATCCGTTGTAGGTGACGTTGCCCGGGACGTCGATCCGGGTGGTCGGGTAGCGCTCCTGATAGCGCTTCACGAAGTCGGCGACACCCGGCAGATCAAGGTAGTGGTACCAGGTGGTCCCGAACACCCCGAAGGCGGCATCGACGCCGAGGCCGTAGATGTCCGGCCAGTCCTGCTGGTTGTTGATCCAGGCCGGCTTGCGGTCGAGCTTCATGTCGCTCACCTGCTGGCGCATGACCTTGAAGTCGTCGCCGCCGACCGCGGCCGCCACCACGTCCGGCTTGGCCTGCTGGATGCGCAGCAGCACGCTCGACCAGTCGCGGGTACCGACCGGAATCGCCACCTCCTCCATGACGTTGGCACCGTAGTTGGTGGCCACCATCTTGGTCGCGGCATTGGTGTTCTGGCCCCAGACGTAGTCGTTGTAGATCAGGAACCAGTTCTTGCCGAAGCTCTGGATCGCGTTGCGCGCCGCCGCCTTCGAGAAGTTTTCGCCGTTGCCGTCCCACACGAACTTCACGCGGTGACAGTTCTTGCCGGACTCGGTCGGCGAGCTGGAGTTGGTGTTGAAATAGATGCAACCGTACTTCTGGGCGACCTGGCTGATCGCGTTGGCGGTACCCGACTGCACCGCGCCGACCAGGAAATGGACGTCCTCGCGGGTGATCATCCGCTCGGCGACCCGGGTGCCGGTCTGCGGGTTGGTTTCGGTGTCCATCCAGACCGTCTCGATCTTGCGCCCGAGCACGCAGCCGGCCTCGTTGAACTCGGCGACCGCCATTTCGGAGCCGCGCCGCTCGGCCTGTCCGGAGTTGGCGAACTGGCCGCTGGCGTCATGGGTCAAGCCGATCCGGATTGGCTTGTCGGAAGCCGCGGCGTAGACCCGGTTGTGCTTCCACGGACCGAACAGTGCGGCGCCGCCGGCTGAGCCGGCGAGCAGCGAAGTCTGCAGGAAACTGCGGCGTGAGATGTTGCTTATTCTGGACATGGCATCCTCCCCTTCGGCGGGCATCGGTGCCGCCGTGTCGTTGGCCGGGCCGTCGTGCATGCGGCCTCGGTAGTCGCGCCCCGGAGGGCGGAACCTCTGCGCAGGCGCGCCTTCAAGGCGCCAGTTCGACGGTAGCGGCGTCGGCCGGAACCATCAGTTCGAGCGCGGTGTAGTCGTCGGAGTACTCGATGACCCGGTGCGGGATTTCCGGCTCCTGATACATGCAGGAACCCTCCTCCATGCGGACTTCGCCGACCCCCTCGAACCAGACCAGGGCCCAGCCCTTGAGGACGTAGACCATCTGGAAGTCGAGCTTGTGGAGATGCGGCTCTCCCTCACCGGGACAGGGCGCATTCGGGCGGTGAACATGGGCCCGTAGCTTGCCGCCGGTCTTCTCGACCATACCCAGGTCGCGATAGTCGAAGAAGCCGCGGAGACCGGGCTTCCAGTCGGCGTCGCGGGCGTGCTGGACGTGGAAAGTCCCGCGACCGAAGGCCTTGGGTTCGTACTGGTCACTGTCGGCGGTCATGGTGGCGATGTCTCCGATCAGGTGGGGCCGGACGCGGCGCGGCCGTTGATCTGCGCCTGCGCGGCGATCAGGTGGCCGACCAGGGCATCGGCGAATCCCAGGTTGCGGGCCTCGACCAGCGCGTGGCGGACGGCGTGGCCGAGGTTGCCGGTCAACGGCACGGCATCGGTCATGCGGGTGTAGTAGCCGAGGTCCTTGGCGGCGTTGCCGATGCCGAAGCGCATGCCGTCCAGGTCGCCGTCCTTGGCCGCCCCTGCGACCATCCGGAAGATCCCGCTGTTGGCACCACCAGCCGAGATCACCTCGAACAGCTTTTCGAGCGGCACCCCGACGGCGGCGCAGGCGGTGAACGCCTCGGCGATCAGGGTTGCCTGACCCATGGCGAGGAAGTTGTTCACCAGCTTCATCTTGTGGCCGGCCCCGACCTGGCCGATGTGGAAGATGTTCTCGCAGAACGCTTCCAGGATCGGGCGGATGACCGTCATGGTGTCGTCGTCGGCACCGACCATGGTGTTGAGCTTGCCGGCCTCGGCCTCGACCGGGGTCCGCGCCAGCGGGGCATCGGCGAACCGGCCGCCGGCGGCAACCACCGCGGCGGCCACCCGGTCGGTGGAGCTCGGCTCGCTGGTCGAGCAGTCGATGACGACGATGCCCGGCCGGGCCCCCGCCAGCACGCCCGAAGTGCCCAGCACCGCCTCCTCGACCTGCGGCGACCCCGGCACGCACAGCACGACCACGTCGGAAGCCGCGGCGACCGCGCTCGGCCCGTCGACCACCAAGGCCCCCTCGCCGGCCAGGCGATCCGCGCCGGAGCGGCTCCGGTGGGCGGTCACCGTCAGCCGGAAGCCGCGCCGTAACAGGTTGCTGCCCATGCCTTGTCCCATCATGCCGAGGCCGATGAGCCCGATCGAGGTCGCCTGCTGGTCCGAGGGCATTGCACTGCCGCTCCCTACGGTCAGGCGGGTTTGTCCGCCCATTGAATGAAATTTCTATAGACGCAATTAAAAAGAAAATTCACTCTTTGTGTCAATACAGAATTCTCATTTCTACACCCGAATAGAAATTTCCTTCGAATCACCTTAGGCAGACTGCCGGCGAGCGCAGAATGCGCGCGATCCAGATCAGGAGTGGAGCATGTCCCCAGATACATCGGCGCCGGCTTCGTTCGACAGCCTCCGCCACGAGGTGCAGGCGCGGTACGACGAGTTGAGCCCGCATCTGCAGCGCCTCGCCCGACTGGCGCTGGAGGATCCGAACAGCTTCGCACTGGAGACCGTGACCAGCCTGGCGCAGACCGCCGAAGTCCAGCCGTCGACCCTGATCCGGTTCGCCAAGGAGTTCGGTTATTCCGGGTTCACCGACATGCAGAAGGTGTTCAGGCTCAGGTTGATCGAGGGGGCGCCGGCCTATCGCGAACAGATCTACCAGCACCGACGTCGGCTGGAGGCGACCGCCGAACACGACCCGATGGCGATCCTGCAGGAGTTCACGGACGCCTCGATCCTGTGCCTCGAACGCCTGAAGGACACCATCGAGCCCGTCGCTCTGGCGCGTGCCATCGAGATGATGGCTGCCGCCGACCACATCTATGTGATCGGTCAGCGCCGGGCGTTCCCGATCGCCGCCTATATCGCGTACGGGCTTGCCCGCCTCGAGCACCGCACGCAACTGCTCGACTTCGTCGGCGGGATGGTGCCGCAACAGGTGGCGACGCTGCGTTCGACCGACCTGCTGATCGCGATCGCCTTCGCAGAGTACACCCCGGCCGTGGTCGAGGTGGTGCGGGACGTTCACATCCGCGGCATTCCGATCCTGGCGATGACCGACGTACCGACCAGTCCGCTCGCTAAATACAGCGAACTGTATTTCTGCGTCGACGACGCCGATATCCATCGCTTCCGGCCGGTCGCCGGCTCGATGAGCCTGGCGCAGTCGCTGACTATCGGTCTCGGCTACTACAAGGACGCCCGTAAGGAGCCCCCGGCGGCCTGACGGCGGGCGGCCGGGCTACCGCAACCCGACCACCGCCGCCAGGCACGACCCGCCAGGGCACAACCCGGCAGCTTCCGCACCGGGTACCATACGTACGATTGCACGACGGTCAGACACAATGACCTGGAACCGGCGAAAACCGCTGTGCTAGCCTGCCGCGGGCACATCGCCTCAACAAAATCAAACCGACGAGAAACGCTCATGAAAGCTTGGATGAATGCATCCGTGGCGGGCGCAGCCTTGGCTGTGATCGGATTCTCGATCGCCCCTGCCGACGCACAGACGAAGATCCGGTTCGCGACATCCGTGCCGGACGCCAACACCGCCGAAGTACTGGGCATGAAGGCGATGAAGGAATACATCGACTTCAAGAGCGGCGGCACCCTCCAGACCGAACTGCTGTTCGGCACTCTCGGCGCCGGCGAGCGCGAACTGACCGAGATGGTCCAGCAGGGCGCCATCAACATGGCGCTGGCGGCCGACGGCGCGGTCACCGGCTTCTATCCGAAGCTCCAGGTCTTTGCCATTCCCTACCTGTTCAAGTCGTCGCCGGTAGCCTGGGAGTTCGCCCGGCAGCCGCTGGCGAAGGAGATGCAGCAGGAGATGCTCGACAAGACCGGCATCAGGACGGTGGTGTGGGCGGAGAACGGCTTCCGCAACCTGACCAACTCCAAGCACGCGGTGAAGGGCCCGGAGGACATGAAGGGCCTGAAGATGCGAGTGATGGAAAGCCCGGTCTACATGCGGTTCATGGAGTCGCTGGGGGCGGCAGCGACACCGATCAGCTTCTCGGAACTAGTCATGTCGCTGCAGCAGGGCGTGGTCGACGGCCAGGAAAACGCGTCGGTGAACGTGTTCGAGAACGGCATGGCCGACGTCCAGAAGTACTTCGCGACCACCGAGCACATCTACTCGATGACGATCATCACCATCAACGACGATTTCTATAAGGGCCTGACGCCCGGCGAGCAGCAGATCATCATGGAGGCTGGCCGGCTATACGCGTCGGTCGCCAACGCCTTCAAGGTCTCGTCCGACCGGGGGTATGTCGAGCGCATCCGCACGGAAAAGGGCCTGGACGTGCACATCACCACCGCCGAGGAGAAGGAGGCGTTCCGCAAGATCTCCCAGGGGCCGGTGGTCGACTACGTCAACGAGAAGCTCGGCAAGGAGTTCGTCGACCGCGTGCTGGCGACCGTCGCCGACTCCGAAAAGGCAGTCTACGGCCAATAGCGGCAGGAGGACGACCGGCACGATGCGCGTGCCGGTCGCTCCACTCTCGGCGGAGGAGTTCCCTTGCAAGCCAAGGCATTGCTGCTGGCCGGCTGGCTGACGCGCGCGACCGAGAGCATCGGCGCCCTGCTGATGCTGGCCATCGTCGTGATCAACCTGCTCCAGGTGTTCTTTCGATACGTGCTCGTCGACCCGCTCGGCTGGACCGAGGAGGCGATGCGGTACTCGGTCGTATGGATGACCTTCCTGGTCGCCGGAGCGGTGCTGTTCCGGGGCGAGCAGCTGTCCATCGACATGTTCCAGAACGTCCTGTCGCCGGCGCTGCGGCGCGCCCAGAGCATTCTGGTGCTGCTGCTGATCGCGGCCTTCTGCCTTCTGATCGCAGTCTATGGCTGGCCGCAGGCGATCCGGAACCTACACCAGTTCTCGCCATCGGCGCAGATCCCGATGATCGTGCCCTATCTCAGCGTCGTCGTCGGCGGCGCCCTCATGTTGCTCAAGGCGCTGTGCCTGCTGGTGGCTGATCCGGAACAGGTACACGGCGACATCACCGCCGGTGACGGCACATGATCCTGGTCTTCATCGCCTTCCTGGTCCTGCTCGGGATCGGCGTCCCGATCGCGTTCGCGCTCGGCCTGGCGGGGACCGTCGGAATTCTCGACAGCGGCTTCGCCCTGGTCGCGGTGCCGACGCGAATGTTCACCGGCATCGACAGCTTCATCCTGATGTCGGCGCCATTCTACATCCTGGCCGGCGAGTTGATGAACCGCGGCGGCGTCACCGACCGGTTGATCCGGTTCGCGCAGCTGGTTACCCGCGGGCTGCGCGGCGGCACCGCCTACGCCAACAACATCGCATCGATCATCTTCGCCGGTATCTCCGGCACCGCCATCGCCGACACCGCCGCCCTCGGCCAGGTGTTCATCAAGGGCATGCCGAAGGAAGGCTACACTCGCGAGTTCGCCGCCGCGGTCACGGTCGCCGGCTCGATGATCGGGCCGATCATCCCGCCGTCAGTCATCATGATCATCTTCGCGGCGGTATCCCGTGTGTCGATCATCGACCTGTTCCTGGCCGGCATCGGACCGGGCCTGCTGCTGGCGCTCGCGGTCTCGATCGTGGTCTACGTCAAGGGCCGCAACGGCGGCCTGCCGGTCTCCAAGGTCGACATGCCGCGCGAGGAGATCCCGCGCATCGCGCTCGATACCCTGCTGGTGGTCAGCCTGCCGGTGTTCATCGTCGTCGGGACCCTGTCCGGCACCTTCACGGCGACCGAGGCCGGCGGGGTCGCGGCATTCTACGCGATGCTGCTCGGCTTCCTGGTGTTCCGGAACCTGAACCTCCGGGAATTGTGGGCAGCCCTGGTGATCAGCGCCCGGACCACGTCCAGCCTGTTCCTGATCATCGCCGCCGCCACCGTCGTCTCCTATGTGCTGGCGCTCTCGGGCATAAACCAGTTTGCCGGCGGGCTCGCGGTCACGTTCGCGGGCGAGCCGACACTGTTCATGCTGGCGGCAATGGTCGCCCTGCTTGTCGTCGGCTGCTTCCTCGAGCCGGGTGCCGCGATCGTGCTGCTGGTACCCATGCTGTTCCCGGTCGCGATCAAGCTGGGGATCGACCCGCTGCAGTTCGCCATGCTGATCGTGCTGACCCTGACCATGGGGCTGATGACGCCGCCGGTCGGCGTCTGCCTGTTCGTCGCCTGCAAAATCGGCAACATCACCATCACCGCGCTGGTCAGGGCGCTGCTGCCGTTCTTCCTGGCCGAGCTCGGGGTCATCATTCTCATCATCCTGGTCCCCGGCATCGCATCGTGGCTGCCGGGGCTGTTCCACTGAGGGCGCAGGAATGCCATCGATCCGGGAAATCCGCGCCCATCCGCTGACCTACGCGGTCGGCCCGGCGCGCGCCTTCGGCAATGCCCGCGGCCGCTACGACCGCCGCGGCAGCATCCTCATCGAGGTGATAGCCGACGACGGCACCCGTGGCTGGGGCGAGGCCTGGGGTGCGGCTCCGCGGGCGACGCTCGGCTACCTCGACACGGTCAGGCCGTTCTTCGTCGGCCGTGACGTGTTCGACCGCAACGGGGCCTGGCACGCCGTGCTGCGGAACATGTACACCGTGCGTGTCCAGAATCAGCTCACCGCCGTGGTCAGCGGGATCAACATCGCGTTGTACGACCTCGCCGGAAAGCTGCTCGGCGTCCCGGTCCACAAGCTGCTGGGGTCGGCGGGCGTGGACGCCGTGCCGTGCTACGCCTCGGGTGGCTATTTCTGCAACGACCCGAAGAACCAGCTCGCGCATCAGCTCGAACGCGTCGCCGACGGCGGCTACCCGGCCCACAAGATCAAGATCGGCGAGAACCTCGCCGACGACGTCGAGCGCGTGCGGCTGGCGCGCGGCATCATCGGGCCGGACGCGCTGCTGATGGTCGACATCAACGGCGCCTACAACGCCGAGACCGCCTGGCAGTCGATGCGGCGGATCGAGCCGTTCGACATCCACTGGGTCGAGGAGCCGGTGGCATCCGAAGACTTCGCCGGCCTGGAGCGCCTCGGCCGGCAACGGGTGCTGCCGATCGCGACCGGCGAATCGCACATGACCGCCTACGAGTTCAAGCGGCTGCTCGACACCGGCGCGGTCGACGTGCTGATGCCGGACCTCACGCTCTGCGGCGGCCTCGACGAGGCACAGACCGCGGTGCAACTGGCTCGGCTCTACGGCGTGCGGGTGTCGCCGCATGTCTGGGGCACGGCGATCGGGCTCGCCGCGGCGGTGCACTACACCGCCGCGATCCCGACCGACCCGCACGCCATGCAGTCGCCATACCCGTCCCTGGTCGAGTACGACACCTCGGAGAACCCGCTGCGCGACGAACTCACCACCGACCCGATCGTCGCCGTCGACGGCATGCTCGGCGTGCCGCAGGGACCGGGACTGGGCATCGAGATCGACGAGCGCGCGCTGCGCCGCTTCGCCGCCGAATAGCCCCGCCGAACAGCACCAGAGACCGGGCACCGTCGAGCCCCCTGCACGTGCCGGCGGAATGTGGCATGGTCGCGCAAAACTCGCGGAGGAAGCCATGCCGGCCAGAGACATCGACCATGTGGTGGTGATGACGCGCGACCTGGAATCGGCACGCGCCGGCTGGGAACAACTCGGCTTCACCACCACGCCGCGGGCGGTCCACCCGTTCGGGACCGCCAACAGCCTGATCCAGATGCAGGGCAACTTCGTCGAGCTGTTGGAGATCGACGATGCGGGCAAGATTCCCCCGATGGCCGGCGGCTTCTTCAGTTTCGCGGAGCACAACCGGACATTCCTGGACGCCGGCGGCGAAGGCGGCTCGATGCTGGTGCTGACCAGCGACGATCGCGACGCCGACCGCGCCGGATGGATCGACGCGGGCCTGCACGTCTACGACCCGGTCGATTTCGAGCGCAAGGCGAAGCTGCCGGACGGCAGCGAGACCCGGGTGGCGTTCTCGCTCGCCTTCACCGGCGCCCCGGCGCTCGCGGGGCTCGGATTCTTCGTGTGCCAGCAGCACACTCCCGAGGCGTTCTGGAAGCCCGAATACCAGCGCCACCGCAATGGTGCCCGGCGTATCACCGCGGTCACGCTCGCGACCGCCAATCCGGAAGCGGCGCGTCCGTTCCTGCAGGCCTACTCCGGCGGCGAGGCCGGTCCGACCGGCAACGACGGCTGCTACGGCGTCGCCCTGGCGCGGGATCGGATCGAGGTGGTTCCGGGCAGTCCGCCGGCGATCCCGGCGCTCGAGATCGCCGTCGACGACGTCGAGGCCGCCGCCGCCCTGATCCCCGGCGCCTGGCGCGACGGCCCGGCGATCGTGCTGCCGTCGGAGATCGCCAACGGCGTGTCGATCCGGCTGGTCCCGGCACAGCGGAGCGCACAGTGACAGCAGCCGCCCGCGACGCCGAGTCGCCCGGCATGACCCGACTGATCGCGCTGGTGTTCCTGCCGTTCGCCGGCGGCTATTTCCTGTCCTACCTGTTCCGCTCGACCAACGCGGTGATCGCGCCGCAGCTGACCGCCCAGATCGGCCTGACCGCCGCCGATCTCGGGTTGCTGACCAGCTTCTACTTCCTGGCTTTCGCCGCCTTCCAGCTGCCGCTCGGCCTGCTGCTGGACCGCTACGGCCCGCGCCGCGTGCAGTCGGTGCTGCTGCTGTCGGCCGCCCTCGGCGCCGGCCTGTTCGCGATCGGCGACAGCATGGCGGAGCTGGCGGTGGCCCGCGCCCTGATCGGCCTCGGCGTCTCCGGCGGACTGATGTCGTCGTTCAAGGCGATCATCCTGTGGTTCCCGCGGAACCGCTGGCCCCTGGTGAACGGCTGTTTCCTGGCCATGGGCGGGCTCGGCGCCATCGCCGCCACCGCGCCCCTGGAAGAGGTCCTGGAGTTCACCGACTGGCGCGGCGTGTTCCTGGGGCTCGCCGCGGTCACCGTGGTGGTGGCGGCGATCATCCGGATGGTGGTGCCCGAACGGCCGTCGACCGGCGCTTCCCACGGCACACTGCTCGAACAGATCGCCGGCTACCGGGTGGTGTTCGGCGACCGGCTGTTCTGGCGAGTCGCACCGCTGACCGTCACCAGCATGGCCGCCAGTCTGGCGATCCAGGGCCTGTGGGCCGGGCCCTGGCTGCGCGACGTCGCCGGGTTCGACCGCCACGGAGTTGCCGCCTACCTGTTCGCGATCGCCGCGGCGATGACCGCCGGCTTCGTGGTCACCGGCGCGCTCGCCGACTGGTGCGGACGACGCGGCGTCGGGCTGATCCGGGTGATCGGCGGCCTCGCCGCGGCGTTCCTGCTGGCCCAGGCGGCGATCACCTTCGAACTGGCGCCGACGGCAATGCTGCCGTGGCTGGCATTCGGCCTCTTGGCCAACGGCGCCGCCCTGGTCTACCCCCTGCTGAACCGGCACTTTCCGATCGCCTTGGCCGGCCGTGCGGCGACCGGGCTCAATACCCTGGCCTTCTTCGGCGCGTTCGCGGGACAATACCTGTTGGGAGCGGCCATCGACCAGTGGCCGCCGGCCGAGCCCGGCACCTACCAGCCGGACGCGTATCGCTGGGCGTTCGGCGGGCTGCTGGCGCTGCAGGCCGCCAGCTTGGCGTGGTATCTGCTGCCGGGAGGCACACGCGAACCGGAGTCCGCCCATTGAGCCGCGACGTCAAGACCGAGGCCTTCGCCATGGCCTCCTTCGTCCTGCTGGTGAACACCCTGCGGATGCTGGTGCGCAAGGGCGTCCTGGAACGATCCGAGGCGGTCGAGATGGTCGACGAGGCACGCCGCCAGCTCGACCAGCTGATCGCCGCGAACCGCACCGACCGCACGGTCATGCTGGAGCGCGAGTTGCTCGACTACGAGGCGATCTTCCGCGACATCGACGACCGCGCCGCCGAAGACCTGCTGCGCACCCTGCGCGACGCCCTGGACCGGATCATGGACGACGATCCCGGGGAGCCGGTCGACATCTAAAGCATTCTCAGATTGAGTGCAGATATCCAGCAGCATTGAAGTAGTTGGCGCATTCCTGTGGTGTGTAAGTGTCGAGCACGGTGCCGATGCGCCGCCAGAGGGTGTCGATTGTGCGGGCGGGCTCTGCACGGAGCGCGGCCTTGAGCTTGGCGAAGGCGAGTTCGATCGGGTTCATGTCCGGCGAGTAAGGCGGCAGATAGAACAGCTGGGCACCAGTGGCGGCGATGGTCTCGGCGACGCCGGCGACCTTGTGGGCTGGCAGGTTGTCCATCACCACGATGTCACCGACGCTCAGGGTCGGAGCGAGGATGGCGGCGGTGTAGGTGCGGAAGGCGTCGCCGTCCATGGCGCCGTCGAGCACCCAGGGAGCGGTCAGTCCGGTGCGGCGCAGGGCGGCGACGAAGGTCATGGTCTTCCAGTGCCCGAACGGGGCGGCGGCCAGCAGCCGCCGGCCGACCGGGGCCCGGCCATACAGCCGGGTCATCTTGGTGTTCACCCCGCTCTCATCGAGGAACACCAGGCGGTCGGGATCGATCCATCCCTGGGCGGCGCGCCAGACGCGGCGCCGGGTCGCCACGTCCGGGCGGTCGTGCTCGGCGGCGCGCAGGGTTTTTTTTAAACGACAGGCCGAGCCGGTCGACCGCGGCCCAGATTGCACCGTCGCTCAGTCGCACGTCGTGCTCGGTCTCGAGCCAGTCCTGCAACTGCGCCAGCGTGAGGTCCGGATGGGCGGCAATGTGTGCCGCCAGCGCCATCTCCTGCTCGGCCGACAGTTTGCGCGGTCGATGCCCACGGTTCAGGTTGCGGCCGATCTCCCCGGTAGTGCGGCGGCGGTCCAGCGCCTTGTAGATGTAGGACACGCTCACACTAAACAGTTCGGCAACTCGATAGGCGCCGAGACCGCCGTCAACCGCCGCAAGCACCCGGTCGCGCAGATCTTGCGAATAGCCCTGCCCTCGACGCCATGCCATCGCTCCCTCCCACAA